>JAABUP010000043.1_pt1 | contig 285580 bp, 199 predicted proteins | sample 5559201 | NCBI WGS metagenome assembly JAABUP01 (sample SAMN10711887, study PRJNA513373) | rock metagenome | isolation source: Antarctica rocks | place: Antarctica
CTAATAGAGATTTCTCGTGATGGTTATTCCATTCTATATAGCTACATCCATCCATTAGTTATCATAATACTATTGCACTACACCCAAATCACGTGCAGATGACTCATTGACATCATACATTTCAACAATATGTACTCCTAATGATGAATGGATGTGACTTGTTTGGCCAGAGGTGTATCTCAAATAGTGAGTACCTATTAGTATGTTTACGAGAAAGACTAGGTTTCGATAGTAATGAGTATCTGGCCGAGTGTAGTTAATGCGAGCTCAAGCTTGTCCCTGATGCCAATCAGTTGCTCTCAAGCAGAAAGGGTAAATTATCTACGTCCCTGGATATACATATCGACGCTGAAACACGCAGGCATTGTCCTAGGTTGGACAAGTGCTAATGGAGTCTATCGCACAAATCAGGGTTCAAGAAGACATCCAGAGGCAGCCGAATGTTTATATAAAGGTCGAGATATTTATGTGGCCAGTAATAGGCAGGCTTCGCGTGCCAGATGTCACAACAGAGACCAGTGGCTCGGTCCAGCTTGACAATTAATGCCAATGATATTCGTTCTTAAAGATTGTCATTTGTATTGCCATGCAATCTGCAAAGTACACTTAAAGCTAGGGCGATGCTGGCGGTAGGTTTCGCGTTGGCTAATCTCGCTTCATGCTAGGCTCTAATACGTGGCGATGTCAATACTTCACTTCGTCTCCTTCGCGATCACCTTACCCCATCATGTTAACCTCCATAACGAGCTGTTAGCTATAGTCATGATCAATCGACCCACCAATTCTCTTGACCCGGCTCATTCTGCTGCAGTTGACTCTCAGAGTCCTGAGTCTGATGCATACCTAGACGGCAAGAAGAAAGATCGGCAACCTAGCTTACCATGCGTGAGCTGCGGCGATGCAACAACAAAAGATGATTTGATGGTAGATCTCTGTGACCACAAGTATTGCACTCATTGCATCAACGAACTGTTCACACTCTGCTCAAAAGATGAATCTCTGTTCCCACCACGCTGTTGCCAGAACAAGATCACGCTGGAGCAAGCCGAACGGTTCCTGGAGGTGTCTGTCTACAAAAACTTCGAACAAAAGTATGAAGAGCTCAGTACCACGAACCGAGTCTATTGTTTCAAATCAGACTGTGGAGCTTTCATATCTCCCAACAATATTGATGGCGACCGTGCAATGTGTGAAACTTGTCTGGAGACCACTTGTGCGGTTTGCCAAGCTGCCATGCATGATGGTGACTGTCCACATGACCCAGCCGTGCAGTCGATGATGAAAGCATCTGCTGACGCGGGATTCCGGCAATGCTATAATTGCAAGAGAATGATTGAGCTTGAACATGGTTGCTTCCATATAACGTGAGTCTCTCTAGTACTCCTTCTCCTGATATGAAGACTAACTGTCTTCTTAAAGATGTCATTGCAGAGCGGAATTCTGTTACACTTGCGGAGCGAAATGGAAGCAGTGTGCTTGTGACTTGTATGACGAAGATCGGCTAGTCATTGCAGCGGAAGAGCTTGTTGAAAGAGAAGCTCGAGACGCTCCGGAAGCTTTTCCTCTGGATCTGGAACAAGCTGAACAGCAGCTACGCCACTTTCAAGGCGTGTTCATTGCTCAAGAGCTGGGACGAGCCGATCGCGAAGCGCCACCACCAGTTCAAGAGGACCGGCCCATCGCAGTCCCTCCACAGAATAGGCGAGAGATGCTTGTAATGGAAGCTATGGGGCGAATCCGACTACGGCAAGAATGCCAGCACCAAGAGTGGCACCCGGTTGGGGTTAGGGGACAATCTCAGCGCGGTGTGGGCCAGCAGTGTGACAGCTGCCATCTAACACTGGGAAGATATCTGCTTGAATGCACTCAATGCCGGATGAGAGCCTGTGTCAGATGCCGTAGAAACAGGCTCTGATGAGTTGCAGATATAAGAGAACAGGATAGATGAAGACAAGGCAGAGGTATTTCTCGCCTTGCATAAAATAGATAGCTGAGCAGCCAGAAGCGAGGTCGTCCAAGGGAATTCGGCGTCGGTGATAGCCAGGACGCAGATTAGAGTTTCATTTCAGTGTGATAATGATGTGTTGAAACGGAACTATTCTATGGGCATCCGACAATGTAGCTATTCTAGTCGAATGACCGTGAGGGAAGAACAGGTTTGAAACTTACTCATACCTCACACCATCATTTGTGCCTCATTGGACACAAGTTACTTCGGCCCATTGCAAATAACGTATCTATGTCATCAATAATGATATTCGAGCTGATAGACAGAATCTTTCGACCTTTTGTCGTGGCGTTGTGGAGTCTCCGTTTTTAAGTGCACAAAATGATACCAACACACTCTCGGTGTTCATCGTACTCTCCTCTAAGCCCTTCTATCCCCTGATGAGCCTGAATCCCGATGTCAAAGGCTCTACAGAGTTGCAGAACCACGGCGAAAGATGGGTTGATAGCCGCCCAAACCGGGCCGCACGTTCTCCACCTCCATCATGCTCGAATACCGCACTCAAGGCTTCAATGGCTACGCCGTCAAATACTCACCCTTCTTCGACTCTCGGATCGCAGTAGCCACTTCGCAGCACTATGGGCTGGTCGGTAACGGGAGACTCTATATCCTTGGACTGACACCCAAAGGAATAGTAGCGGAGAAATGGTACATACACTCCGCTTAGACCGTATCGCACACATTCCGCAGCTCACAGACCGCCAAGGTTCGACACGCAAGATTCCCTCTACGACCTCGCCTGGTCCGAGACGCACGAAAACCAAGTCCTCGTCGCCGCCGGAGACGGCTCCATCAAGCTCTTCGACATCGGTCTCGACGAATTCCCCGTGCAATCATGGAAAGAGCATAACCGAGAAATCTTCGCCGTGCATTGGAACCTCGTAACCAAAGACATCTTCTGCTCCAGCTCCTGGGACGGAACCATAAAAGTGGTACGCAATGACCCTCATCTCCCCAAACCACAATCCAACCCAACCCAACCTAACACACAAAACCCGCCAGTGGAATCCAACCAGACCCCAATCCCTCCTCACAATCCCCACCCATTCCTGCACCTACTCCGCCTCCTTCTCCCCCCACTCCCCCTCCCTCCTCTCCTCCACCTCCTCCGACTCCCTCCTCCGCCTCTTCGACCTCCGCACCCCAAGCTCAGCCACCAACCACCTCGTCCTCACAATCCCAATCCACTCCGCCCAACAGCCCTCCCCCACCAATCCATCTCCACCTCCACCCCCAACCTCGCCCACCGGTCCCTTTCCCCCAAACGAAGCCCTCACCCACGACTGGAACAAATACCGCTCCTCCATCCTCGCCACCGCCGGCGTCGACCGTCTGATCCGCACGTTCGACACCCGTGCCCCGAACGCGGGACCTGTCACGATACTGCAAGGACATGAGTACGCGGTCAGACGGTTGGCATGGTCTCCCCATCTGTCGGACACGTTGCTGAGTGCGAGTTATGACATGACGTGTCGGATATGGACGGATGGAAGCGCCAAGACTGAGCCATCACAGCCCGGGGCACCTGGCATGCAGGGTTTTGGAGAGGGTACGAGAGGAGAACTGGGGAGGATGGGGCGGCATACGGAGTTTGTTTGTGGGGTGGACTGGTGCCTCTTTGGGGCTGAGGGGTGGGCGGCAAGTACGGGGTGGGACGAGCGGGTTTGCATCTGGGACGTTAGGGAGTTTATGGGACCGATATGAGGTTACTGTCTTCATGGTATGGCGTCGGGAACACAAATCTGTGCATAGCGCGGCCGAACAGATTATGCATGCGAATGGTAGGATATATGTCATGCATTGACGAAGAATGGATCCACCAATATGTACAATACTTGTGCAGGAGCGCATGAAGCTCAGAGATACCATAGCCAGGAATAATAGTAGCAGAGAACCGTCCAAGCAATCACAAGGCCGTCATTTCGTCAGTCGTACGCACACAGTAATGTAACTCGCCATCAGCCACCATTCCTCGACCCCTCCCTGAAGTCATCCCTAAACTCCCCCAAGTCCCTTTCCCAAGCTCTCCCCAGCAGACGTGATACGCTTCATAGCCGCCGCTTTGATACCCAAGCTCTTCGGCCAAGTCACTGCATCACCACTATTCTGATCCCGAACCACCATCATTCTCAGCTTCTTACTCCGCTCGTCCTCCTGCTTCGAGCCGACAGCGCGTCTGTCGCCAAGATCTTCTGGAACGGTATCCCTTTTCCTCATATTGTCCCACAGTAGCCTCGCCTGCTCTAATTCAGCATGCATTTCTGCTACGGGCTTGGTAGCCTTCTTTAAGTCGTCAAGGGTGACAAGCTGGACCCTTGGTGAATGTGGAGTGTCATCAGTGAGGTCCTCCGTGAACCAATTCTCAGGTCTGGTATTTTCACTGTTCAAGGCAAGCCGGCTGGGATGCCCAAATGGGTCGTGCGGAGGTGGTTCCCAATTCAAGGTATGTGGTAAAATCATTTTCTTTGGCGATGCATCAACTTCGAGGCGCTCGGAGATACGTGCTTGGTATTTGAGCTCGTTCAAAATGAAGTGGGTGTAGTCAGGACAGTGTGAACGCCATCCTTCGTCTCCAAACTCGTTGCGAAAGGCGGAGAGAGCCTGTCCAGGGGATCCTTGAGTAGCGATATGATATGCTAGACGTTCATGTACTAATGTTGTAACTTTTACAGGCTCCTGAGAAGAAACTCTCTCAGGCTGCATTTCATCGACAGGACTTGTCAATCGCTTCTTCAGAGAGCACTCGGCGACGACTGAGCAGGTCGTATTCGCCGATAATGATGAGTGCTTGTACTTCAGCCTTGCCGTGAGGACTTTCGCCGGCATGGGAATCGCCTTTAACATCCTATCAAGCTCGTCCTCAATCTCAATGGAGTACTGTCCTAAAGCAGGCAAAGTAGCCGAACGGGGTAACGTATGGTCTTTAGTCTTGACACCCGGAACTCTGAGCTTGACCAGTATTGTGCGAAGCTCACCAGGATGTAGTGTCAAGTACTCGCTTTTGCCTATGACGCTTTCGATGCGGCATCTTGAACCTGCTTTGATATCCAGCGAAAGATAAGTCAATTTGCCGGCGTCCTTGCCGCCACGAGCATGCATGATCAGATCTCGAAGCTTGTTGAGCAGGCTAGTCGGGTCAGTATCCTTTAGGGCTTTTCCTGCCTGTGGCTCTCTGCCAGAATTTGAGCGCAGCTTCCAACCGTTGCAGCTAACAGCGTCAAAGTTGTGACGCGGTACACTAGCAGGACAAACAAGATGAAAACGAAGCTTATCATGAGTCAATGAGCTCGAAGGAATTCCCTCAGGGTTAGCCGTCAGTATTATAACGAGCCCGAATGTGTCTTGGAGTATCTCGGCGTCGGTTTCCGGAACCATAGACTGACAGAGGATTTCTGTAGCGCTCCCAATGGTATGTTTCCAAGAACTTGTACTTGGTATCTCCTTGGTGTTGACAACAGCGTCCAGAACGGTCTTCAATTTTTGCAACTTAATACCGCTTAAAGGCCAGATCTTTGTGAAGTTAGCACCAAGGGTCCTATGGTCATTGATTGGTGAGGTGCAGAGGACCGCCATTCGGTCTGTCACCACATTAAGTATTGACGCTAAAGACCTCGTAATCTCGCAGCTGGCCATCAGCATGTTCGGCGACGTATAGAGTCTTAACATGATTTAGTGATTGAGCGGGGCTACGCAGAAGCGGCAAGACCTACGAATTATCGATGACCACAGCTACATCAAGCCCAGTGTGCTGTGACCACAGACTCTGCCCACTGCCTGTCCTGTTCATCGCACCTTCAATGTCGATTGCAACTAGCATGCTATGCCCATTGTCGGAGCTGAGTTGGTCGTATTCGGCAGTCATTCGGAGCTCCGCACCCACAATAGCCGTCTCCTCCGCCTTGCAAAGTGCTCGATTGGGCAGAGATTCTAAGTGAGACCTTGAAAATGAACCTGCGGCGGTAGGCGATGCTTCGTTGGACGTTGGTGGGGTGGGAAAGGATGCGAGAGCATTGTTGAGAGTGTCCGTTCTTCCACTTGAACTACTCGTCCGCCTTGAAGAATCCATGCTCTCAGATACTTGGGGGTGGGAACCTAGACTATTTTCCACGAGCTGACTTCTGCCTGGGTCGTAGGATGTCGCATTGCTCATATGTGATCTGTGAGACAAACCGCTCATCATGCGGGTGATGAGACGATTTTTGAACGAAGGATCCCGATGTAGTACAGCGCCACGATTGTCTTCCATGTCCTCGCCTTGTCCGCGATTAGATACGGCCGTCATCCCTCGTCTTTTGGCTGTAATTATCGATGTAGGTCTTGACAACGACGGCTCATGGCTGATCGGATTGATGAGGTTGTTAGTATTGAATGCGCCGACAGTGAGAGCCCGTGAACGCGTAATTCTGCTGGTAGGATTGGCTTGAACATCAGAAAAGCGACGTCGCGCCGCTCCATCATCAACCATATCGGACATACGCCGGTAGTGGGGTAGCGTTCCACGAGTCTCGTAGCGTATAGACGCGGGAGATACTCCAGATCTAAGAGTTGCGGCCGTAATGGGTTTGACTGGGTCACTGTGACGCTGCTTGGAAATCTGGAGGGACCTGCATCTGCCAGTCCATGAGCTTGCTGCTGAGGCAAAATCAATTGGTGAAAGCTCGATCTGTGTAGATTCAAATGATATTGAGGAGCTCCTGGTTGGAACAAGCGTTCGTTGAGTGGACGTTGTTGAGAGTGTGGAAGACACATCCGAAATCTCGGATGTTTTTGGACTTCCACGCTTGACAATCCGTAAAGGTTTGGGGGCAAGGTCCGAATCCTCAGATCCCTTGGTATATCCAGATTCTCCAGGCATTCTGTGCGCATCAAACATTTTGACGTGGATAGAGATGACTCAACACGAGTAGAAGCTGTGTGTTTTTACCTGCTCTCTTGCGGCCGGATCAAACTGATTCACTCAAACGCGGTATATGGCTAGACCTCGATTGAAGGCTCCGGCAAGTCAGACCCAGTCCTTTTACGTCGAGGTACGATTCTGTATTTCAATAACGATTGAGCTTTACCACTCAGTGCAGGGCCCCACCGGGAGCACTTGATCAGAATGACTACTGTCAGTGCTATGGTGGCCAGAAATGCGAACACTAGCCCAGCAGTGGTCCCATTGGAGTTGATGTCTAACATGGAGCCGTTGAAGATAGTCTATGGTATACTATCAACGTAAGTCTGCTGGCTGAATACTGTATTGTTGAAAGACATTAAGTCGTTGATCCTAGAACAAATTATGCTTTGAATATAACTTGTTATGTAGTCCTTACGACTCTCGGCAGGAGCGATCAATCAAGAAAAGGACAATCCTAGAACTTGCAAGGCTGATCAGGCGTTCATGAGTGTTACTGCTACGGGAGAGCAGTCTTGAGTGGCTGCCATACTGGGGAAAGCATGCTGCAGCCCTTCACGAGCAGTCCACTGGGCCTAGTACTCTTCTTCTGATATCTTCAACCAGCTCATGACCAACATCAGCAAATCGGATCTACGGTATTAATATTAGCGATCTCCAGCGACTTGGATACATGAAACCTACCAGATCATCTCCCCCTCCCCCATACAGCGTTGAATCCGCTAAGCTTGTGTCAATTCCCTTCCGAACCCTTTCCTCCCAAACGCCATCCCAGCTCCACTCATCTTGCTGCCTCACACCGATTTCAGGAGCAAGGATATCTCCATCTTTGTTGGCGGCTTTCCGGTATGCTCGCCAAGCTTTCCATGCACCTGAATTTCCGGCGGCATCCAATGGCAATGTGTCCAAAGCACCCTCCTCATCAAAAGAATGTTTTATGTACTGCAGGACTTCAATGATACTTGTCGGCTTGGTATAAGAAGCAGGAGGCGGTCGTGTGGAAGAACCTCTTGAAGACATGTCTTCTGGCGGAGGCCTGACCGCATTCCGAAGACTCTGAGGACCACTATTATATGGGCCGCTCACATTTCTAGACGAAATGTCTGACGAAGCAACATTTGTTTTCTGATTCCTCTGAAACCAGTGTGGGAATCCATGTCTTAGGCTAAATTCTCCAGGAGAGAGTCTTTCTTCGTCTGATGCACTGACAGTATCCGAGTTTGAGGATCCAGTCGTGTATGTATAAGTAGTCAGAGGTGCGACCAATGGGTGAAAGACGTCACTGATGAAAGTGATTGAGGGAGGTAATATGGGATAGTCAGGTGAGAACGAGACATGAAACCGTAGGATGGCTGGTGCATAGGGACCTATCAATCGTTAGAATTTCGTAGAGTATTCATGAGTGCCCATGATCACATCCACAGGCCAGCTTACCTTTGCGCACGAAGAGGACTCCAGACCACCAGGACCATCGTGCTGGAGCTCCAGGGTTTAGGCTCAAGTAGATCCCCTCCGGGCATGTTTGCTGCAGACTCGCGCTTCAAGTAGATGAATTAGAGTGACTATCATATAGCCAAGGAACCCCACATTCGTTTCTTACAATTCTAGTAGCGTATATTGCTGAGTGTTGTGATGCCACGGGCGTCGATACAATGACATGTTTAGGAGATCTTTTCTAGATTGGCTCCCCAAATTTCTTGCAGATCTTGACTGCCATAGAATAGTTCTACCAGCTGCATTTCTTGCAGTCTAGTGACTGACTATGAGAAACGGCTCCGTGAAATATTATCATACAAACAAATAAAAGATGTCAGCCACAGTGGGCCGACGTTGAGAACTCCGATGGCCCTCCATGGCACCTTGCTCCCCTTCCTTTACCCTTGCTTAGAGTCGCCGTCTCGTCGGCTTGTTCGAGTTGCAAACCTTCTCCTTCATAGCAAGTCTATCAAAAGAAATCACTCCACCCAGACTACGATCCCAGACACAGTCGGTTCAGATCTTCCTCCACCTTCACTCATAAATCCTTCGCCCAGCGACTACGGCCGAACAATATTTGCCGACAAAGCCACTCTCACGCTTTCGGCTGGTTCTGGCGGTCACGGCTGTATCTCTTTTCTCCGAGAAAAATACATCGAAGCCGGGCCTGCCAATGGTGGCGATGGAGGCAGTGGGGGAAGCATCTACATTCAAGCCGTACGCGGCGAAACCAGCCTACATAAGCTAGCTAGGAGGTCACTGCTCAAAGCCGGAAGAGGGAAGAATGGCCAAGGCAAAAGCAAAGGCGGGCAGAGAGGAGAAGATCTCCTCGTGCAGGTGCCTGTGGGGACGGTGGTAAGGGAAATCAGTAGACATGATCCTGTGGTCGATGAGGAGGAGAAAAGGCGAATGGAAGAGGGAAGTGAAGATGAGGAAGCAGAAACAAAAGGCACCTGGAGAAGGGATAAATGGGTTCTATACCCGTCAAGTACACCCTCTGAATACGCTACCGCCGAATTCCCCATCCTCCCACGGCCACGAAAATCCAACCTGACCTATGCCCAGCCAGTAGCACCTATATCGCTAGATCTAACTCAACCAATGGAGAAGCCTATGCTGCTTGCCGCTGGTGCAGCGGGCGGGCTCGGTAACCCGCACTTCATGTCGAGTGCCAACAGACGTCCAAAATTTGCAACGAAGGGCGAGGCCGGTATGTCATTGACATTGGAGCTTGAACTCAAGCTCCTAGCGGATGTTGGATTTGTGGGAATGCCGAATGCAGGGAAAAGCACCTTGTTACGTGCCTTGGGCAGAAGCAAAGCCAGGGTCGGCGATTGGGCTTTCACTACGCTGCAACCCAATATCGGTACGATGGTCTTGGATGATAGTCGTGGAAGACCGCAGGTGCAAGTCAACAGGGCTAATGGGGAGCCAAGAACGCAAATTTCGATCGCGGACATTCCAGGACTGATAACGGATGCCCACATGGACAAGGGACTGGGACTTGGCTTCCTTCGACACGTTGAGCGCGCCCAGGTCCTTGCATTCGTTGTCGATCTCAGCGCTGGAGATTCCGTTGGAGCTTTGAAGAACCTTTGGACGGAGCTCGGCCAATTCGAGACGTTGAAAGGGATGGAGACCAACGAACAGACAGAGTCAAGAATTGTGAATTGGAAGTCTTTTGGTCGCTCCGTTTCTTCGGCGTCTGCTCGCGATGGGGCTGTAGTGAGGAACGGTGAAAACATTGTCATTGAGCCCTCAGGATCGAAAGCTTTGCCGGCATTACCAATGGCACCCATTTCATCAAAGCCATGGTTCGTGGTGGCGACCAAAGCAGATCTGGAGGGCACTCAAGAGAATTTTGGAACCCTCCAAGCGTACCTCGACGCTCTAGCTGCTGGTACGATTGAGCATCCTAGTAAGAAGAAGAATGCCTGGAGAGGTAGATTAGCTGCGATTCCCGTTAGTGCCCTTAAGGGCCAGGGGGTCGAGCGAATTCCAGAATGGACTGTAGGTCTTTTGGATGACTGATATTCAGTGGGCTGTATCTCCGCGACATAGAACATCTAACAATGACTGCGTTCGCGGCGACAATGTTTAACATTAGCCAAGTAGGTCCCAAGAAGCTTCATTCTCATCGCACTATATCATTCCAAGAACATGAAAGCAGTCTGAAGTGCATCCGAGACCTTGTGATCACTCTCCTGGGCTCCAACCGCCTCATCAACCTCTGGAACATGAAGCGCTTCAATATGGCGCGGGCCGAAGCATATGTATCTGGTGCTGGCAATGGTAGGATCTGCATGCCGCTCTCGTCCTCTCACACCATGTTCGACCATACACGAAATTTGTATCAATCTCATGGAGCGATTGAGTACAAAACCCTCGATGTTCCTTATCATAAGGTCGAGGTGGTAAGTCTAGTTTTATCTTTATCAGGCTAAGAGCTACCTCGGAGAATCATCGGACCTCGTTTTTGACTCCCTTACACGTGCGATAAGGTTGTGCTGACCACGAGGGCGTTGCGAAACTAAGGTATCGCAGGATAACCTTAGTCGTCCTTGGAGTCTTGGCCATGGAGTACCATCGAGTGTCTGCAGACTCTGTCGACACTATCTAGTCGAACACGATGCCATAATCCCTCAATGGAGGCGGCAATTCGAGCCTTGATAAGCCTTTCCGGGCATAGGTAGTGTGGTAGTGCACTCGTCAATAGAGGCGTTATCTACTCACCTTACCGTTGGTGCAGCCACTCGGGCCGGTGCCAGCCCGTCCGCTGAAGCGAATTTCACCGGCAGTCATCACGATCCTCTCTGAGCGAGCTGGGCTGTCGGGCCCGCCCACTTTGCCTCGCCTCTCATTCTCTTCCAGACCGCCTACTGCTCACATCCATCTGCGCTTACAACACTCGTCGTCCTGTTTCCGCGATCCTCAACAGTGTTTACATAGCAGCACGCACTTCCGCAAGAGCACGCGACAATTGCAATCTGATTAAGATCGAATCAACCTCGGCAATCGGGTCTATTACCGAGGACTTCTAATTCCGAGGACATGGTCCAAGCTTCATTCCAGTCTTCCCTATGCGATACCTATCCTCGGTGACAGCGCGACCCTCAATGACTTCGTAACGCGATTGCAAGTTTCCTTACTACGCTCACCCCTCTTCGGAGGCCGGTGGGCGTCTTCCGTCGGCAGCAATGATTCTCCCTCGCCGCCTCCACGATTACTCGAGTCCGCCTCCACCAAGGACCAAAATTCAAGATAATCCGACTCTGCTCGTATCATGGTGGTGCACCGCTTTCGCTTTAGGAATCATAGTGGTGCGACTGGCGGGGAGATTTGTGCGAACGGAGAGGCTCTTCAAAGAGGACAAGATCATGGCCATGAGCATGATACCGTTGCTTGCCAGGATGGGACTTGTGCATGTGGTCTTGATATGGGGAACGAACAATACGACTAGTCAAGGGCTGACACCTATAGAGATACATCACCGTGAAATTGGGAGTGGGCTTGTTCTGGCGTCGAGGATCATGTACGCTATGTTGTGAGTGACGCGTCTCTTCGCAAGTGGGCATTACCTCGCTGATGACCATCAGCATATGGACTGCCAAATTCACGGTTACTGAGTTTCTCAAACGTCTCACAAACCATATATGGAAGAGCAGCTATGAGATAGGTCTACAATTCATCCGCTGGTTCCTCATCGTTACCTTCGTTGGTGTAGTCATCGCTACTCTTGCCGAATGCCAACCATTCAATCACTACTGGCAGGTGGTACCTGATCCTGGAGCAAAGTGTAGACAAGGCACGGCGCAGCTATATACCATGGGTATAGCTGACATGGTTACGGATCTACTTATCGTTGGTTTCCCTATACCAATTGTCCTCAAATCCGCCATGTCTCTACAGCGGTGAGTGCTGCCCTAATTCAAGAAGCTGACCCTGTACTGACAGCTCCCCAGCAAGATCTCTCTTATCCTTCTTTTCGCGCTTTCCCTTATACTTGTCGGCATCACGATATACCGTATGCAAGGCGTTACTGTCCGCCACTCAAGCCAACAATTTCGCTCTCTCCTTGCTTCGATAGAGATCCTCGCTGCCGCCGCGGTTTCCAATGCGCTCGTCCTGGGTTCTTTTATGCGCGATCGAGGTGCAAAGAAGCAGCGATTCAAATTCGGTAGCGTTGGCGGGCATAGCAGCTTGGATCGCACAACCACAGGACCAAGGAGAGCCATCACAATGAGAAATTGGGGAAGCGATGCGGACTTGGTTGGAGACGTAGGGATGAGACTGGATCCAGAACTTACCGAGAAACCTCTGGCAGGTCAGCGGCCAGCACCGAAAGCTTCTTCAGCAAGCCCCAAAATAGACAGTGTGGCACGGGATGCTGTAGATCAGAACTGGGCATTCCCAAACCGCGCTTCTTATGAAACTGGACATACGGACTCGGAGTCTTCCAAACCGGTTCAGGAAGTGCAACAACCCAGTCCGGGGGACGTGCCTCGCACACCCCATGGAGCATCATTCTTCGACGTCGGTGGCCTCCTTGGAAACATCGATTCATCATACCCGCGTTCACTGCTCCCTTCGACGGCCGCTGCGCAGCCTGAGTCGACGGGATCACTCAAACCATCGACAGGCCTGCATCCAGCGGCTGGGGCCAGGAGGGGAAGCCACGCTTTACTTCAAGACATCGGTGGACTACTCCCACCACCCTCTTACGCGACGACTTCGCGAGCTGCAGATGCTTGCCTGGAGTCCGACAGCCAGCATTCCGGGCTCATAGAAGCTTTACAATCCGCGCCTCCACGTACGACCTCGAGGTCTTCTGCACGTTCTCAGCGACAACGAAGAAGATCACTTGGTCTGCAGGATGTGGGTGGATTACTGGTTTGAAAATCCGTTGCTTTCATTGAGTATGATACGACTTTTCGAATTTCACCTGTCACATTTCGTACCGTTAGTTGTGTATGGGGCATGGTGTCTGGCGCTCATTGCAACGACTGGGGCACGACGTTTTCGCTAAAGCTCATGTTTTTGATATCACATACCCGTACACCCAGCATTTTGTGGAAGTGAGAAGATGAATCGCGCCGTCATGATCTCTACGGCTTGTCAGGGCGGGTACCCACTGTATAACCGGGAGTCCTTGTTTAAACTCACGCTCTTGCGAGCCGCTGTATAAAGAACATCGATAATGATAATGTTAGAACTCAGAAAGGGAGCTTTATGTAACTGGAGCAATCTGACATGTACCACTGTGTGCTGACTACGTACTAATCTTTCATGCAGCCAATGGTGGCTGTCCGACCATGAAACTGGAGTATTGTAATTTTCCTTTTCATCGAGAAGCTACCTATTGCTCGACCGTGTGTAGAGAGAGTACTTTAGCCTTCCCACACTCAATAGAAGTTATCCATCCACAAAACGTAGTATTAAAAAGCTTCAGTAAAAAAACCCTGATATAATACTCCTTCGTAGTCCCTAAGTATACAGCATCACCTACCCCGACACCATAACAAATACAAGACACAATCGCTTCCCATACACCGCACACCATCCAACCCCCTCAACCCCGATCTCCCCAATGTCATATCCCCCGCATCGTATCCCCCACATCCTCTCCACCACAATTCTACTTCTCCACCACAATTCTACCCCTCCTCGTAATCCTAGTCTAATTATATCCATAGCGGTCTACAACATATAATATAATGGAAACTCCACAGACCTACATACTCAGATAGATTTGCTCTGCTAGTGGGAAAACTTATTCTAGCTCTGCCGGTTTTATGTTTTAGAAGTCGGGTTTTGGGAAAGGATGACGGGGAATTGCTTTGTTACAGGCCTGGACGGTTGGGTGGGAGTGTGTTGTAAAATTACTTGCTTTGAGGGCGGAGTGATGTGGGAGAGTGATCGTTGTCTCTTGATACACTAAGAAGGGGGTTTAGAGAGATTTCTGGGGATGGATTTCGTTACATGGGTAGCCTTGATGCTTACGTTCTTGAATCGAGACTGCGCATCCGTACGCTTCCTGGAAAAAGGGTTCTACTAAGGTATTCTATGATGGATATGAAGTACGTCGTTGAGAATTTCTCATCGTGGAGGTGGAGAGCTGATAGCTGATGTCGGTTTGTGTCGAGTATGTGGAGGATTGGATAGAGATATTTTGTGGGTCCTGCGCCTTTTGTGCTTCGGTATGAGGTTTGAGGTTTTAAGGGATAGAATATATATTATTGAGTTGTTGAGGGGGAGCTGGGCAATTATTATTGGTTTGGTTGGGTATGTGTTATTTGGTATTTGAGTTGAGAGACTAGGCTTGCGATATGAATAGTGAGGGTTGTAGTTTTGGTTGGGGAACGGGGTATTCTAGTGGTGGGTTAAATTGCGAATTTTCCATAAAGGTTGAGGTTTGCGTAAGCTGTTAGAGACTTGATGGGATGGGGGAGAAAGGTTGTGGTTCGGGATTCTAGGATTTTAGGATGTGAGGGGAGGGTTGTGGATGAAGGGGTAGGTTGGCGTTGAAGTGTCTTCAGGTTGATAGAAGGGTGGAGAGACGCGGGATGTGGCTATTTTGAGGAATGAGGCTGTGGTATCGGACGAAGAATTGGACGATGTCGGAGATTATTGGTGTGTGGCTGGTTGTTGTAGGGGGGCTGGAACTGAATGCTGTTGTTAAGGAGATATCCTTACGAAAGATTTATATTTGCAAGGTCCCAATAATTGGGGCCAACAAATGGGCATCTATATTTAAGATTAGACGGGAAAAGATGAGGCTTGATGATGCGAACCCAAGATAGGATGGACTGCATACTCTCTGCTCCTACTGCTGAATCGCAGTCTACAAGGTAAACGTATCCTTATATTTGGGGCTCTTGACTCCTGACAGCATCTCGAGACTACCATAGTCTCTCTCGACATCAGTCACGTACTCGCATGGTATTGCCTCTTAATCACCTACGGTCATCGCTGCTGTTGTATCCTGCTTTGCACATAGAATACGATGTTATCTAGTCCGAGGATTCTTGCGAACTTCAATGTCCTGCGAGTTTTCGATGTTAGCACTTCCCTTGTGGAGAGAACCAATTTGAGTATTCTAAAAAAATAGGTATGACGAGTGAACATCTTCGAAGTATGTCTAGCGACTCGGCACAGTAGCCAAACTAGGGAATGATGACTGTGAAGGTTGACTTGACTTACGTGCTTGGACTTCGGCTCGTAGAAAGTGAGAATGAGCAAGCGAGGTGAGCTAATGTGGATATACCCTTTAAGGTATAACGGATTAGGGATATACTGCGTGACTGTCCTGTGAGATGCCAGCCATGTATCTTCCCGGTAGGCTGTGTCCATGGTAATTGATCCGTTCGATGTTTCGAGGAGACACCGGCTTGTAAGAGTAGCTGGGTACTGGCGTGTTGAATGTGGCTAATGGTCAACCGGTGTGTGGGATTTCAGGTAATCATGTCCATCGTTGCTTGGATTTCTAGGCAACCGTACGAGGAGGAGGGCAGCCTCGTACCATATTAACCTTGCGGTAGACTGTCTGCAGTCGATATTTGCCATACGGAGTATTGTGGTCCTTAGAGTAATCCTGAAGTGAAATGTACCCAGTGGTTAGATACGACGGGTCGCTCTTTCACCTTCTATTTTTGTTTCTTGACAAAACATCAATGCTAACCGTCATATCTTGAACCCACCGTTTATCGTATGTAACATAGTTAAAAACCTGTATGAGGTAATGATTCCTGTTAGCTTGTTGTCGCCCTTTATCATAAGGTGTGAATTCTCGTAGGTCAATCAATCATCGCCGAGGAGTTGCTCGTTTTCGATTATGCGACAGTTACCACAAGAGCAAGTATAAAGAATCTGCTGTTAAGAGATCTATGAAAGTCCGTTGATATCAGACGATCGAATACAGGGCCCAGCAATCACTGCTTTTCAATTCCCTTCCGTTGTGCTCGACATACATTCCGCTTCCTGCCTTCATATGATTACAGATCTACCAAGATCGTATGCATCTCCGCTTACTCATGCAATATCGATAGTGTTATTCGCGTTCTGCAGTGATCCCGTATATTTTGACTTCAGGACGAGGAGAAGCCCGTTATCCGTGACGGAATAGCCTAGCCTACCCCGGCTGATACAGACAGCATCTACTGCTACGGCCATCGCCCACACATCAAACCATCGTCCTAGCACTAGCTTGCGGCTTGTGACATCCACTTTCGCATATATATCAAACATTGCTGTATCGAACTCAGTTCAAAGCCCTTGAAAGGTCTCAAATGGGATATTTGCGTGGGTGGAATGGTACCACTCACCGGGAACAGGCGGGATTGAAAACGTTTTTGGAACAACGACGCCCACCCCGCTGTCGCCTGGACGACCGAAGATCTCTGGCGTCCACTGAGTTGGAATGGTATCGAGTAGCGCTTGGCGAACAGAAGGCAAAGGTCTGACGGTGCCACCACAGGTGACGCTAGGCATGAATTTGCTGACAACGACAACAAGGTTCTTGAGATCCCCTAAGTACCTAGCATAGCCACCGGACCATGTCTGACTCTCTTGCACACATTCGGCAAGTATGGCGAAAGTAGCGTCCCGGATCTGGCTGAAATTGCCAGTATCAGAAATCGTACCTCCTTTGTGGAATATATCTATAACGCAGGAACCATCGGCTAGCACATATCGTGGCTCAGCCAATGAGAGTAACGCTGGATTCTTGGTCACTTACAGCTGCTGTAGCGACGAGGAAGTTGGATATTGAAGCCGTGTCCTCGATCCCCGAAAGTCACAGAGGTGGTGTCGGGGGCGATCAGCTTCATTGCATCCCAGCAGCTGTTGACTTGGAGGTTTGTTCCAAACATCGAACCATTGCAGACCGGTTTAATTTGCGCGCTTTGGCTCGCATCGTCATTGAGGAAAGTGAGGTCGGATAGGAAGCCCGGCGCTGACACTGAATTGTTAGATGGGGATGATTGGAGCCCATTACTCGAGATCGGAGATATAGTCGATAGATCTGGTAACGATATGGCAGGTGGTAGTACCAACCCCGAAGCAAAAGCGGCAAGCCATTCGACTAGAAAGACTCTGGGATAGATATAGGAGAGACCCATAGCTGTGACACAATATTCCAATGACTTTGAAGACCAGGGGTAACTGACTGGCCGGAAAGTGGAGAAGCACCGTGTCGCTATGACTCGTTTTCCCATTTTGTTGGTGTCGTGGAAGAAGCAACATATGGCAATGGAGGCGCCTGTACGCTTGCGCATGCGCAAATGGTCTTTGGCCGAGACCGGGCATGTATGTGCTGAAACTATTCGCCTCGCAGTGTCTGGATCAATTGCTCTTGCCGAGATCCGATCGTGTCTCACGAGTCTAAGGGATCCTGTATGGCGATCGGAAGGAAGGATTGATTACCTTGTGCCGCTAATAGAAACGGTCGTCACTGTCAGTTCATGGCAAGCTAAACCATCTGTGTTTCGCAAGAGTCCACGTGGTCAGCAAAGAGAAGAAGTCGTTTGGGTCATCAGCATTCGAGGATTAACATCGATGCCAAAATCTTCTCAAATACAAAATTGACGCGGTGACTGCGTTTCGAGCAGACGTGAACGATGTATTACTAATACCTTTGGCATCTAACCTTAGTTTGAGACATCTTAACGCCTCGTACCATATACTCTCTAGCAAATCTGCTCCTTCTTCAATCAACAAGTGTGAAAAGTTTCGGGAGCCAGGCCTCTGAAACCGCCCCACTCGTAGGGAAGAAACTTTAGAAATTGGTCTTCTGGTGCACTGTATGTCAAGAAGGAAGCAGATTTTGACTATGTCAGCTTTCAGGATTCCGTGATATATCCCTGAATTGAAGAAGCAATTCGCCAGGATAGGGAATAGCCGTCTTCGCTTGAACTCCTTGCCTTTGATGTGATCGTGCACACATGATTCCATCCCACTAACCTCCATCGATCGTTAACATAGCAAGCCAAGCTTGCCAAAACATCTGGAGCCCCGAATGCACCATGCACTGTTCACAACATAGTGCAGAGGTCCTGTGTATCTTCGGTTTCACGGACTCCATACTCTTTCAAAACCTCTGCGATCCAAATATCGGAAGCGGATTCATATGGCCCACCGGTAACTAGCATATCTCCCCGCCGTCTCACTTTTCCTGATTATCTTCACCACCTGGCCCCTTCTCAGCCCCAGGTACTTAGCCACCGGATCCCCCGTCTGAATTCTCGGCAACTGGCTCTCCTTCAACCGATACCGCTCCAGAAGCCTCTTCTTCTCCTCCGCACTCAACAGTACATGCTTCGGGACCAACTCATGATGCGTGATGTTCACCAGCAAGTCCTGTTCCTGGAACGTCTCCAAGATCAATCCATCCGCCGCCATGGCCGCGGGAACAATCTTCAATGCTGCAGGGGTGATACTGGACTGGCTGATGAGGATGCCGCCGTGGAAATGGTGCGAGCTTATATGTTGTGCGAATGCGCGCAGGTGTTTTACGCCGAGGGACGGTTCGGCCGCGAAATCGATCCAGATGGTGCCGATTGCGGGTTGAGGGTTGGGTTCGGCTTTTGTAGGGAGGGGTGTGTATTTTGCGTTCATGGCGTCGGTGGGTCTGAAGGAGGTGTTCATTCGGCTGCGACTGGGGAGGGAAGGGTGTCAGTTGGGGCAGCTTTCAGAGCTGGAGTAGCAGAGGAATTAGTACTCAGGGGCACCGTTGGCGTCGGAGAACTTTTCTCGGAACTCGTCCAGAGAGATGTGGAGTTCTTCTTCTGATAATTCGTAACCCTGATCAGACTGGGTCAGAATGCTGGCTTGTACCACTTTGAGGGAATGGGTACGTACTCTGTCGAAACACATCTCGTGTATCGTCCGCCACGCACGCCATAGTCCTGTGACCTCCCGCTCGGAACCAGCAGCTTGCTTCGCTCTCTCTTGATCAATGGGATCCATGACTCTGGCGTGTAGGGAAAGTAGTTTGTTGGACTGGTATGTGCGGGTTTGAACGGTCTTGGCGTCTCCATGCGGGCCAAATTCCGCCGGCGCAAATAAGTCATAGATTACTCTGTATGTTAACAACAGTATATGTTATCACTTGAATTCGTCGACTGCTTGAGCTGTCAATATGAATTCCGAGCTACATACGTCCATTGCTCGGATTACCTAGTATGGGTAGTACTATCCCGTAACATCTGCATGGTGAGGTCGCTGCAATGCCTAATGTGTTCCTATCAATCCTTTTGACTTCATGACTCCAAGTCTTTTCTCTATGTTCAAGATTCTGAAGCAATTGGCTTGGAGATATGCCTGGTGTCTTTGAGAGTCCTTGGCTCACGCCAGCGGAGCTTACTACCTTTGAAGCTGATACAACATACGCTGCTGTCGCTGTCGTCACACTTATAGCTACTGCAGTCATTCATTCTTGTGCTTTCTAGCTAGAGCAAGGTCAAACACCAAATCGGCCTGCGACAACTATACTATTGTGGCGGCTTTGGTACGGAATTATTCGAGTCATATTGCCGGCGTGAAGAATTTCAATAGTAATGGGGTGGAAGTGTCGCATTCAGGACATCTGATATCTTAGATTTCACAGTCACAATAAACAGTTGGTAGCTTTCTGTGAAAACGAGAGACTGAACCTCTGAAGAATGGTGAAGGCACTGCCGAGCCTATGGTATCTAGGCTGGGGGCGTCGTAAGGAAGGAGATGAGATCCTCTCCAGATTGCGATAGAATTTATATATCTGGAGAGCTTGAATTTCGGAGGATCTTATTCGGTAAGACCTTGTCCCGAATGCCGGTCATAACGAAAGGTTGTTCTAGAACCACTTACCGTTTCTAGAGCGTCTTCCTCTGCGGGGAATGCATCTCTCCATCCCACGTGTTGAGATGGAAGAGGTTACAGCTTCTAGCCATGGGAGAGAATAATCGTCATTGATGCGTGAAGGAAGTAGTATATACACCTGCAGCGGGATGGGCTGAGGAGGATCCGGGTCATCAGTAAGAGTCTAGAATCATTGTCGAGCAGAACATCGGACCCGACCGATCTTTATAACGGCCAAATGCGGCTAGCGTATATTTGAGCTTCGATTCGCCATTGGTGTTCTGCTTCGATTTCACTCGGTATGCTGCAGTAGTCGCCTGCACATGGATACGATCTTATCTCCTTCCTTCTTATTTAGTTCAATCTACATGAAGGCCCTATGGTGGAAGGTCGGAGGTAATGCAAGCCTTTGCGGTCATACCGTCCTCACTGGCCAGTGATTGACTTAACATCACCCGCCAATCGACTGCCATCGAATCGTCACAGTATTCTGAAAGCCGGGGTTCCATTGGGTATCGATTCAGTCTGACTGTATGTGAACCTCTCGCCGTCCTGATTGTTGAGGCTAATGCACATAAAGCAGAGCCCTTCCGATAGAATGTATTCCGAAGTAGAGTCTTCAATCGTCCTGTTCTCGTAACCCATGCTTAACAATACGGTCGAATAGCCAACTCGTGATATCAATGCCACTTGCAACTCCGTCTCCCAGTTCGCACATGTTAGCCAGAGGTTTAACCCCGTTACCCGACTAACCATCGAAGATGTCGGTCCTCGCTACGCACCTTCTTCCAGAATTTGGATTCTCCAAGCATTCAAAACCTTCCATCACTCTCCTTGTGGGTCTCGGAGTCGAGGGAGACGTATGTAACCTCTCTCAGTCAGACCCCGAATAGTCTTGTGCATGAGATCGTCAAAAGAGACTGAGGAGCAAAAGAAACTCTTCAGCGTCACTTGGGCTACCGAACAACTTCCAGTAGTTTCACTCCATGCCTCAATTGGAGACTGCTGACTTCAGAATCAATCAGTGCCATGCAGGCGAAACCGTGCAGCATAGCTACAACATAAAAGAGGATCGGAGGAAGGGCATCGCCCCAAGTCCTAATCTCCGCCAAGTCCATCTCATTCACTCTGAATTGTTCGATGAAGAAAGATTTCATGGGAAACGTTGGTGGGGTACTCAGCGTGTGCAACCCGGTCAGATGGGCGAGAATATCAAGACCGCTGGTATTGACCTCATGGCGCTCGGCAAAGGCACCAAATTGCACTTCATCTCAAACAAAGCGGAAGAAGATCGTATGCGACGTCTCCCAACAATTCATGACTACGTCCACTGGGCTTCGTTGGTCTTGGCCGTCTTTATCGCGGTTATCGTCAGAAACGTCAGGGTATGGTCAAATTTGGCCATATGCCTCTTGATCATAATGATCGTACTGCGCTTCATATTCGCCACTGCCAGTAAAGATTCAGTCCAAGGTATTACCCCAGTAGTGACGGTCACCGGCCAACGATCACCTTGTCAGAAGATCAACAAACGATTTGGCTTCAAACCTGGGAAAGGATTGACAGAAAAGTGCATCGTGAAGGATGAGCAGGGAAAGGTCCAATACAACAAAGCTGGCATCTTAGGAGTCGTCGAGATTGGCGGAGTGGTGAGCCCTGGGATGAGCATTGTTGTCGAGTCTCCAGACAATTATGAGGCCTTGCCGTACGTCTGAATGCAGTTTTGAGCTCAACAAGGGATGCAGTGATGGCCAGTCAGGGGAGTAGAGCAGGTTCTCTGGACTGGATCTCGAAGTAAACATTCCTGTCTCGTACGAGGAACAATGCTCGTAAAACCAGATTAAAACTACAATAGGTGTCCGACTAGAGCACCGTAATTGCCGGAATTCCCAGACACTCTTGGTATATACCCCGACAAAAACAACCTCTCAGCATGGTCTCCATCACCTAAGTCGCTGAGTGTGGTCCCAAAGGGGTCGTGGATTGCTAATTCGGTCTTGGACCAAATGCTGTGTAGGCTTCATTCCGAGTGGCCAGTATATCGGACTTGCGTGATAGAAGGCCATGGAGATGCTGTGACTGTCCATTCATTGCTGCTATATCCCCACGAAAGCCTAATATCATGAGCTAGTGGAGGTTGAGGCTAGCGTAGAATACCCGCACAATTGAGTTCATGAGGAGAATACTGAGTAATTCAGAAATAATGTGGAATTTCAGGATGGACCACCAAAACCTCTAGTTATTCTTGTTCTGATGTTTGATTAATAGCCACGACGCTCCGGGCGAGGAATTGTCTAGAATATTTGCTTTGTGTATTGGGTTCCCATGCTATAATATCATACTCGGCTACCTGCTTCCCAATACATCTCACCGCCATTATGGCTGACGTCGCTACTCCTTCCGCCATTGCCATGTCCACCATTGACGCTGGCTCAGAACCTACCCAGAAACCTCAGAAGCCAAAGCCAGAAAAGCCGGATGAACAGCACTACCAAGATATACTTACGAAAGCCGAGAAGGAGCATAAAGCTGCGCAAGAGAAAGTGGTATGCTTCTCAGAGTCATATCACCAACAGAGAAGCTGTGTAGAGCCGAGTCTGTAAATTGTAGCTGATACATGGAGAAATAGAATGCCATTAAAGCCAAGATCGATCTCGCCCAACCTCTTAATAAAGACTCGCCAGCTGGTAAACGGCAACAGGAACTGAGAACTGAATTGAAATCGATACGAGAACAACAATCTGGTTTCAAGGCGTCACGAGGCAGTATACAAGACAAGATAGTTGGTCTCGACGCCCGCCTGAAATCACAGATCGCAGAACAGAAAGCAAAGCGCAGCCAGGTGTCGTGGAAGAATCCAGAAGAGATTGACCGCGAGATACAACGCTTGGAGAAGGTAGCCGAGTCAGGTTCTGCAACACTAGTCGATCAGAAAAAGGCCCTCGCAGAGATATCGAGTCTTCGGAAGCAAAAGAAGGCATTCGGTGGATTCGATGAGGCTCAAAGGAGTATCGATAAGGTGAAGGGCGAGATAGCGGAGCTGAAAAAGGCAATGGACAACCCTGAAGCGAAAGCGCTAAGTCAGAAATATGATGAGGCAGACAAGGAGCTGAAGGGACTCAAGGCCGAGCAAGACGAAGCTTACAAGGGCATCAATGCGCTACGGGACGAACGGAGCAAAGCATATAACGAACAGCAAGAGAGATATTCGGCATTGAAAGAGGTTAGAGATGCACACTATAAAGCGAAACTAGCATACCGAGAGTACGATCAAGAGCAGTATCGGCAGCGTCAGGAAAGGCAGCGAGCTGAGCGGGAAGCATACAATAAGGAGAAGCGGAGGAAGCTAGCTGAGAAGAAGCTGGAGGAAGCAAGCGAGCCAGCGTTTATGGATGAGATACTCACCACCGAAGGGCTTATTCGCTACTTTGACCCGTCGTCGCCAGAAGCTTCCAAATCCCTTCGAGGCCCTAGCGGATTCGCTGCTGAGCCACTACGAAGCGTGGATACTAATTCTGATTTCAAGGGCATGAAAGTGTCAAAGAAGGAGGACCGGGAGGAGACTTATTTCATGGGTTCTGGCGGGAAGAAAGGCAAAAAGGGAAAGAAAGGGAGTGCTACTGGTTCGCCCGCCCCTGGCACACCAACGGAAGGAAAGTTCAATCTGAGCATCGGTATCATAGAGGAGCTTGGCAAAGTGAACGTTGAGCCGCCCATGAGCCAGGCCGGAGTGCCCGCCGTGGTAGAGAAACTCAAGGAAAAGCGGAATAAGTGGAAGGCAGAGCAAGAGACGAAGACAAGAGAGGTGAGAGATGCAGAATGTTCTGCAACTTGCATATATTGACCGAAAGCAGAATGTCGAGAGAGCCCAAAAGGAAATCGACCACCTCGAAGCCGAAGCACAGGAACCCCAACAGCCCCCTTCTTCCAACCGAAGAAACCATAATCCTTCAAAGAAGCCTTCCACCGCGAAGCATACAGTCAATGGAACTGCGTCATCATCTGCAGAGCATACGCATGAGAAGGACGCTGATACTAATGTCGCGACGGAGATGAAGAAAGCATCCCTAGATGACAATGCGGACGCATAGATCGATCCCACCCACATTTTGGTTAGCCGGCCACAGTCTCCGCTCAGATCGAACCCAGGGGTGGTCAGTGGACTAGGAAACAATAATATTAGTTGTACTTTGGTAAAATAATATCAAGTACACCCATCACTGGCTTTCCAATGCGTTTCGTTACACCATTGCGCCAATATCCCAATACCTTACACCTTCCCCTTGCCCTAACCTCTTCCATGTTGATGCTCCTCCTATTCCCTTCTCTCCCCGCATCCCATCCCTTCCACTCATCTTCACTCTCCTCCAGCCCCCCCTCCCCTATCTCAAAAAATACAAATATCCAAACAGCAACAGCAAGCCAAGCTCGCCGCGAGCGCCGCACACAATCCGCTCTCAGCCCCACTCCTCCCGCCCCCATACCCCCTATTATCGGCATAGTACCCCTGCGGCGGATACGGTTGCTGCTGATAGTACATGCCCTGTTGCGGCGGATAACCCTGCTGTGGCGGATACCCTTGCGGTGGATACCCTTGCTGTGGTGGATATCCGCCTTGTTGGCCGTATGGCTGTGGTTGCTGCTGGTTCTGCCCGCCGCCGTAGTAGCCTTGTCCCGGTGGTGGACCGCTGGGTGGGAGGTAGGGACCGGCGTCTTGATGGGTGGGTGGGGGGTAGGTGGGGGGTGGGGCGGAGTCCTGAGTGGGCGTTAGTGGGGCGAGGTGGGTTTGAAGTGGGTGTGGGGTGTTAGGGGTGTACGGACGTATTTGTTCGACATTTTGGTGTGGGTGTTTTGGAAAAGGCTGTAGGGATCGAATGCAGGTGGTGGCGGACGAGGTTGCACCTGTAGTTAGGCTGGGAGACTCGACGGTTGTGCACTCTGCAGGAGTTGATAATCACAGTTGACTGGGAATATCAAGGTAGATGTGAGATTCGGAAGATTATGCGATCGAGAACTGAGGCTGAAGAATGGGATGGATGTGATTGGTATGTAAATACCTAGCGTTATTTAGCGCTAAGCTTTTAGGACTAAGGTAGGTCTCCTAGTGTTTAGAATTCCGCCCATACAAATATGGTTGCGAAATGATAATGGCGCAGCTAATTCGTACACCATCAGCAGATCCAATGCCACCTCTTGAGAGTTCTGAATACTACGAGACACCACGTCAGCATCGGCGTCTTCCAAGTCACAAGTCACGACGACTAGTTATGGGCAAGATACAACATATACGTCCGCCGGATCGGCTTCGACGTTGGAGCCTCTCTGTGTTGCTACGCGCTGATGCACCCTTGACAATGATGGGATACGATAGTCCTTCTTTGTGCCTCCAACCCCAGCGACCAGCAGCTTAAAAGAAAGATTTCCGATTCCCGGGGTACCCAATACTAAAGTCATCATCCAGTCATCAAAACTGCCTCGTGGGCTGTCTACACTGAAATTATGATGTCCTGACAGGTGGCACATATGCCAGCCCACCAGACGACGATATTCACCTACAGTCGTGCAGAGAATGAATTAATTAACACGTATCGAGCACGGTTTTGAAAGGGTGGACTCGATACGTACTCGGGAACGGCCAGACAAACAGCTACGGCGCCAGTACGACTCCAGGGACGGCACATGTACACTTGATCGTAAAGACTGCTCTGGATCGGACATCTCAACAATGGCTCAAGGTGCTGCATTAGAGCGTAAGCTGCTTTGGTGATAAGAGTCAATGAACAGGCTGCCAGCTGTCGACATGAAGCTGACACTTCACAAGTGCGTAACAATTGACTCTTTAAAGTTCATTGCAAGCTCAAAAAGCTCGAGCGAATCGATCTCTATGCACTGTCTTGGAGAGACGGAACTGTAAGTGGGCCCAGACGGCATCATCGCGTAATATGCTGTTATGCAAGGCGGAGAGCTTGGTGGTCAAGAGTTAGACGATGGCGAAGCTGGACTCACAGCGCCGAAGACTTACCCAGATGGAAAGATAGTTTACATTGCAGAGCCGCTCAAGTGCAGCATAGAGCCGCCACATTCCAATCTGGGTATTGGTCACCTCTGGCCATGCTTGAAGAAGACTGTGGAGATTGGCAGTGTGAGAGTGCTCGTCCCGAAGCGACTAAACAAGCTCTCAGCGTCCTTTCAGCCCCAACTACTGAGCTGTATATCTAGACCTACAGGCGGACAGGTTTGTCTATGTGAACTACTTCGGAGAAGCTCTTATGCAAAGGTCTGAGAACGGGCAAATGCCTCCAACAGGACTTCAAGAGCGGAGTTTAGCGCACCCTTGGATTGAATATCAAAAGCACGAGAGGGAGGATCAGAAAGATACGAAACCACGGAAGCTACTATCCAGCGGACTATGCATGGCCGACAATGGATGTATGCAGGATGCTACCTACCACCACCCTTACTAGAATCGGGCCACCACTTGCCATATGTTCTATGTAAGGTGCTTGACCCTCCGAACCCTGTTCAAGACCGTATATCAGCAGCGCGGGTTTGAGATGGGAGCTGGCTTCGGCACGGTAGGATCGCCACGGAGGACCCGGAAAGCCGACTAGAGTAAGGCTCCGAATCCTTCACTGTCGAGAACGGCATTTATCGCTGTTGCCTTATATGCTTACATAAAGGTGGGGTAAGAATGAATGCGCATTTGGAGGTATAATGCTGCGTTGGCTAATCATCTACTGCCGAGTGCTTACACAATATCGCCGTTTGTTTATCCGTTGTCCGGTCTTCGAGACGAGGATATTCGCGAATGAAGTTGCATGAACAGGATAGCTTTACGAGTATATTCCCATAGATCATGTCCAAAACTTTGCTGCACCGTTCACAGCCTAACTTTGGGTCCAACTAGGTATCTTCTACCTGAACAAGTTTTCTCATCGTCTTCATATTTTGCAATACATGCCAGCGTCCCGCCCGTCATGATGACCTCGCAGAAGCACTTCGACTTCATTGTTGTTGGCGGCGGTCAGTCTGGTTGTGTTGTTGCTGCACGTCTGCATCAAGCGCATCCCTCTCTCTCGATTGCCGTTATTGAAGCTGGCCCTGATGAATCTCACAATCCTGCTGTCTTGTCCCCTGTCCTCTATCCTACATTGCATGGCACGCCACTCCAGTACAGCTACCAGTCTACTCCTCAGCCCCAGATTGAGGGTCGTCAGATCCCTAATTGGGGCGGTCGTTTACGTTAGTCCTTCCAAACCTATGCTTCAGGAACTCTCGCTGCACCATCAAAAAGCTAACGATACGCTGCAGTGTCCGGCTCGAGTGCCGTCAACTATGGCGCCTGGACACGCGGCCACGCCGTTGACTTCGACAGGTGGAGTAAGGAGGTTGGAGACTCCCGTTGGTCCTATAGTGGTCTACTCCCGTATTTCAAGAAGTCTGAGCACTGGCATGACGTCAAGGGCGACGCCGCTCAACATGGCTTCTCAGGCCCCATACACACTTCCTCTGGCGGTCGAGACTATCGATTACGCGAGCCCATGAAGGAAGCTCTCCTGTCCACCGGCCTCAAGTTTAACCCAGACATGAACAGTGGGGACCCCAACGGTGTTGCTCAGCTAGTTGAGAACTGGCACGAAGCTTCCCGCCAGCACGCCGCTATCTGTTACAGTCTTGAAGGCATTCATGTGATAACGGATACCGTTGTCCAGCGCGTACATCTCGAGGGTAATAAAGCCACCGGGGTTGAGTTGACTAACGGTGAGCATCTGACGGCCTCCAAAGAAGTCATCCTCAGCTGTGGTGCCCTCCGCACTCCACAGGTCCTTATGCTTTCTGGAATTGGACTTAAGTCCGAGCTTTCCCAATACAACATCAAACAAGTTGTCGAATTACCCGTCGGCCAACACCTACACGATCACGGCTCCGTGAATATCGTTTGGAAGCTAAAGAACCCTGAGAAGGGCTACGCCTTTGGTTCACCCGCATTCAACAAGCCTGAGTATGTCACTGGCAACCCAATGGATTGGATGGCGACGGGGTCCGCACCAGACGAGGACCTCCACAAAGCCGCCAGAGTAGACGGAACCACGTTCGAACCTGGCCCACGCTCTGACTACGAGGTCACCGTAATGTACGCCATCACGGCCGCTGCGCCCGTCGAGATGGCCCCTATGGACGGCACTCACTTCACCACAGGTGTGCTCTGTATATCTCCCACTTCCCGCGGCACCGTCACTCTCGCATCAGACAAGGCGACAGACAACCCCGTCATCAATCCGCGCTACTTCACAACTGAGCACGACCGCGCCGTCATGCGTGCTGGCATGCGTCTCACATTGCAGGCAATGGAATCGGAAGCGATGAAGAACTACGTTGAGTGTGAGACACCACCGCCGGGTATGCCGCGTATCAGCAGTACCTCGTCAGATACGGAGCTCGACAAGCGCCTCAACGCTATGTCCTGGTCATGGTTCCATACTGGTGGTACTGCAAGTATGAGTAAAGTTGTTGATAGTCAGTGCCGCGTGTATGGTGTAGAGGGTCTCCGTGTGGTTGATACGAGCATTATGCCATTGTCGATCACGGCACATTTGCAGGCGCCTACATACGCGGTTGCCGAGTTGGCTGCAGATCTAATCGCACAAGCTGTTTGATCAAGCTTCTTGTAGCGCGACCGAGAGGTATTCTGCTATATCTATGCTATTTACAACATGATCCGAATAGATCGAAGACAAAGTAACAATGGAAAATGAACTAGACGGGGAGAAAAACCTCAATCTCAAAAGGTTGTGAATATACGATTCTATCATAGACAAGATCTTTTTACTCTTCACATGGACCAGTACTGGTATTTTCGAATTGTGATATATACTTGGACCGTTCTTCAATAGAACTGTCGCTTCACAAAAGCCACTACATTCTAAGCCTAGAGAATGTTGCGAAAGCCGCCTTGACCCACATGCTTTGCTTTTGATGATTTTTACACCCTTCAACCGTCTTGATTCGAAGCGTGCGATGACGGCAAGAATTGCAATGACGGCGATGACAAACGCACACAGCTACTGTAGCGCGGGCTCTTTCGGTTAGCTAGAGAATGGAGACCGTGACGGCGAGACTGCACTCATTTTCGTGACAAGTAGGGGTTATCGATTGGGGATTTCTTGGAGCTGAGAAGAGGATGGATTGATTGAGTGAGTGAGTCGAAACATCGCAAAGAGGTCGAGGAAACGCGCCTGCTGTGCCACTTTCATGCTGGGGATGGCGGTGTTCCCAATGATAGGTGATCATCGTAATTTCTTTCCCGAAACGAAACTTTATGCTCCCAGACATCAGGACTTAGGAAGGTATGGGTTATTAGATGTAGATGAGGAAACCCGGTGATGGAAGATGTGTAGATTTAGCGCTGCCGCCGGGGCCGGCGAGCCGGCGGACTTATGAACCGATTCGCCTGAAGCTAGAGGTGTTCATGTCTCTTTCCAATTCAACCTTCGGTACCAGAGAAAGGACAGCGGCCATTGCATCGGTCGCCAAGCAAATGCCATCATGACTCTCGTTTTCAGTCACGTTATTTATAACATATCCGCTGTTAGAACTCAGGCCGGGTCAACCTTAGTAGTTACTAATCAGGACTAGTCAGGGGGTCTTAGCGGACTAGTAGAGATTTCTTATAATAGTTATTCTATTCTATATAGCTATATCTATCTATTAGTTATTATAATACTATTATACTATACCTAAATTATATATAGATAACTTATTAATATTATACTATTTAATAGGTTATAAGCCTAGGTTCTACGTAACCTAGGAACTATATAAATTATATAATAAGCTTTTTACTAAGACTTAATATTACTCTAGAAGAAATATTCCTAGAACTATTTATAATAGGTACTATTATATCTAACTATTAGAAAATTTAGAAGTTAAAAGGTACTAAGAATTATAAATTATAAGAAATTATTATACGCGTATTACTTATAATTAATAGCGTATTTAGGGTTATTAAACTAGAATATAAACTACTAACTAACCTTAACTTACTTACTATTAGAGGAGTAAAACTACCTATTAAGGAGGCGGATAAGGATAAATAGGAAAAGTATATTAATTTAAAGGAGTAAGTACTTACTACTATTTACCTTATTATATTACTATTAGCTTATAATATAATTAAAACTCTAATAATAGTAAAAGAAATATAGGCTAAATTAATATTAGTAATTTAAGAAGTTAGCCCGCTAGTTTTAAGTTATATATCCTGCGTAACCCGCCCCTAGCTAGCTATAAATATATAAAGTAACTTCCTATTACCTTAAGCTATAATAGAATAATATTATAGCCTAACTTAGCTAGGATTAGGCTAAAGTTAAGCTAAATAGATTTAGATAGGCGGATATAATAATATTCTAGATATATTATTCTAAAAATCTAATATCTTTATATATAACTACGTAATATATAATTATAAAGTAATAAATATTATTAATATATCTATATTACCTACTATATATAGTATTATAAGTATACCTAGTATATTTACTATTACTATTATTAGGGTTAACTAATATTTCTTTCTCCTACTTAGTTATATCTAAGGTATACTTAGATTATAAGTCTAAATTAATAATAATTTATACCTATTACAGTATATATAGTCTTAAGGTTTTATAAGGAGGATTAGAAGGTATTTCTTAAATAATAAATATCTTTAATTTTATAAGTAGTAGAGGTTCCTTACTATAATACCTTACTATTAATAGTTAGTTCTTAGTACCTAAGTTTATTAAGTAGGTAATAAATTTCTACTATTAAAAAGAGGTAGCTAGTAAGATAAACGAGCGGGGTCTCTCTAATATTTAATTATAAGGTTAGTCCGGCGAGTAGTAAGTACGGCCTCCCTATTAAGCTCTATTCTACTAAAGCTACGCGTCTAATAGGCCCTTATAATATAAATATTAAATATTACCGGCTTAAACTAACTACCTATAGAAGTTAGTCTAGATTAGGAAGTCTAGAATAGTAGAATATACTACTAAGCTATCTACCCCTATAATTATTAACTACGTCGCTGTTTTAAGATATATATTTAAAATTCTATTATATATATATAATAGTAATATTAATTAGCTAGGTAAGTAATAGAGATAGTAACGGGTAAGTAATAGAGATAGTAACTAGTAAGTAATAGAGATAGTAATAGGTAGGTAATAGAGATAGTAACCGGTAAGTAATAGAGATAATAACAGGTAGGTAATAGTAATAGTAACGGGTAAGTAGTAGTAATAGTTAGAAATCTAACTTATTAAATATTAAAAAGTAAAAATTAAAGGATACTTATAGGAGTTAAACTTAGTTAGTAGGTATTCTACTAATCTAGTTAAAGTATTCTTAAGGGTATTAATATATAGAGTTAGAATAGTAGCTTATATTAGTATAAGGCCGCTATATAGTAGCTTATAAGTAGTAGGCGTAGCTAGTTATTATTATTATAATAGTTAAGATAAGATAAGAAATAGGAATTAACTTATATAGTTGACTATTATACTACTAGGACTTTCTTTATATAAATTACATCTTATTCTTTTACTTATCCTTTCTATACTTAAGAAAGGTTATACTTATAATACTATTAGGTATATAACTACTATAAAAGACTATATAAAGTAAGATCTTAAAATTAAAGAGAATAGTATATAGAATATAATAGTATATATAATAGGTTTATATAATATATTAATTTACTACTTATATACTACTTATATATATCTATCTATCTTACTTATATTCCTTATATAAAGAGTATAATTAATAATATATCTCTAGGTATTATAAGTACCTTAAGATATACGTAGTATAGCTACTTTAAGTAAAATAGATCTATCTTATTTAAAGATTATATAATATATATTTAGTTATTATAATATATAAATAGCTACTAATTATATTATTAATATTAATATTTAATTTATAAAAATTAATATTTTAAATTTTACCGCCCGTTTAATAAATATAATTTAGCCTAGCTTTAACCTAATATTAGGTTAATTCTTCCTCTATACCTTATTTATACTAAATATTTCCTTATTTATCTAGCTATTATCTACGTCTATATTCCTTAGCCTACTTATTTATAACCCTAGTACTATTTAATAGAAAATCTAGGTTATAGATAGTATTAAATTAATCCTAGTTAATATAATTATTTATATAGAATCTTATATATTCCTTATTTACTAGTACTAGATATACGTTATAGAGTATATAAGATAAATTATAAAAATACTAAGTACTTAGAAGCCTTAGGTTTTAAGACCTACTTAATAGTTATATCCCTACTTTAAGTATTCCGTGTACCTTATTTATTACTCTACTATTAATCTAGTATATTACCTTAATAAACGCCCCTATATATATCTATAGTCTTCCGTCCTTCTTAAGTCTTTTATAATTAAGGATAGAAATAATAAGTTATAGTTACCTTATATATCTACTACTTCCTTTTATAGATCTTATAGCCTTATATCTAATATCGGGATTAGTCTCTTATACCTAGATATAGTTATACTACTACCCTTTCCTCTTATATTAACGTGGAGTATATTAGACCTTTTCCTACTAAAGGTAATTTATATTTAAAGAGTCCTTACTATTACGCTTCTAGTAGGTTAAAAACTAATAAGTTCTAATAAAATAGTAATTTACTTATATTAAATCCTTCTCGCGTTTATTAAGTTTATTACTATTATATAACTACCCCTTAAGTCTATTTTAGTTTTCTTAAAGGAAAACTACTAATACTTAAATTCTAGATTAGCTAGTACTTATAAGACCTTCTACTATTACTTATAACTATATTTTAGATTATATTATATTATTATATTACCTTTAGGAATTACTATTATTATATATATTAGGTCTTAAGTAGTAGTAAAATATCTATTACTTATTTATTAACTCGCGCTTAAAGTAGACTTTATCTTATTATAAAGTATTATATTATTTATTATAATAAGGTTTTAATAGTATATATTATAACTTAAGATTTAGTACTCCTAGCCTTCTATCTTATTTATTATAAGAAAGAAGGATTTAAGTAGAACTTTATATACGGCTTTATTATAAGCCGTATTAAAACTTTATATACTACTATATAAGCGAATAAATACGGCGTAATATATTATAATATATAGTTTAAGGATATTAAATTAGGTTTTATTACTATTATTATTATCTAGGGTTATATTTTAGGGTTAATATTTTATAAAAACTATCTTTAAGTAGTTAATCTAGTATAATATATATTATATATAGGTTAAGGTATTCTTATTATAACTTTTATATATTACTAGTATAATAAAGTCTATAATCACTTAATTATAATAGATTATAGAGTCCTACTTCCTAGCTAGTAGAAGTATTATTACTAGAACTAGTTAATATACTATTACCTTCTACTTATTACTACTCTACTATTTAACCTTATTAAAGTATTTAAAGTATTTTAAGCTAGTAAACTTAGGGACTTAGTAAAACTATTTATTAAGCTAAATTAATACTATAGACTCTACTACCTTTTTCTTACCCTTTATACTCCTTTTCCTTGTAGCTTTCCTACTTATCCTAAGGATATCCTCTATTAGGGCTATATACTAGTTAATTAGTCTTATAACTACCCCTTTAAATAATTAATATAAGATATTAATATCCATTAATATATAAATATTATAATATTTATACTTCTAGGCCTAATTTACTACTAGATATATTATTATAATCTTTCCTACTTACTTTAAATTAGATAGTTACCTACGAAGTTTAACTTATATATATTTATAACTCTAGTATTTCTATTCTTTTATAAGATTACCTTAATTATTAGGAGGTACTCTATAGATATTATAGTATTAATTTTTCTTAATACTTATAATTAGGACTTACTCTTTATAATCTACTATTATACTACTAATAATTAGGTAGTAGTATCTTATAAAGCTATCTATATAGCGAATATTTATACCTATCTCCGCGAGACTCTTAAATACTACTCTAGTTAGCTATAAATTACCCCTATTTAGTCTAATCTAGCCTATATTAATATAGATAGTATAAGTATTATAAGTAGATTAAATATATATTTAAAAATTTACTCTATTAATAAGTAATAAACCTCTACTTATAAGTATTTTTAATACTCCTTTCTAATCTTTATAATTAATATTAAGCTAATAAGAATTAAGCTTAATCTTATCTAACTTTATCTAATTAATCTATTAAGATTTCTAATTATTATATATACTAGCTATAAGCTCTAGTCTCTATAATATTATATTATTTAGGTTTTATTAGTAGTAATAAGAATTAAGATAATTATAGTACCTTCTAGTAGCTTATCTTATATTTCCTACTACTAGTCCCTTATATATATCTTATTATAAAGCTAAGTATTATTAGGTATTCTAAGCTAAATTAGGGTATAAGTTAAGTTACTTAGGAAAGGTTTATATTTAAAGAGAAAGTAAATAATACTTAGTATATCTTAGTAGTAGATAGTATATTTTATAGTTATAAAACTACTTATAAGACTTAGGATTATAAAGTAGTCTTTAACCTACTAATCTTTATAAATACCCTAGGGAATATAATATATTTATACCCGCTACTTAGTAGTATTATAAAAACTAAGTTACTCTTATATTAATTTTAATTATATATTCTAGTAGAAAGTATTAATACCTCCTTTAATAACCTTAGCCTTAGTTAACTACCTTATAAAGGTATAATCTATCTTATCTTAAAAGGGCTAGTAGGGATTATATAAAGAGGAGAGTATCTTATTATAATAGTTATAGCACGCCTTACTATCTACTTTAGAGATATCCTTAATAGGTATTCTAGCTCTTTTAACCTCTATAAATTCTTAAATTATAAGGGATAAAGATATAGATTAAATATAGCTATAATTTAAAAAGATAGTTTTAGTACTAAGAAGTTAATATTAGGAAAAATTAGTACTAGGTTATTTATAGGTATAATATTACTATTAATATTTATACTTATATCTATATACTCTAATATAGCCCTACTATCTTTATTTACCTCTAAAAACTCTAATATATCTAGATATATAATAGTATTCCTAGTCTTATTAATCTCTAGATCCGTTATAATTTATTTATAAAGTTAATTAATCTTATCCTTATCTAAGTAAGCCTTAGGCCTAGGGTCTCTCCTATACTTTACGCCTCGCGTTATAAGATACTAGTTAAGATATCTTATTAATAATCTAGCTATTTTAATAATAAAACTATATATAAGATAGGAGTAATTTATTATAACTCTCTTTTATATTAAAGAAGTTAAGTTATACCTTAAATATATTATATAGCTCGTAATACGCGTTAATATTATATCCTTTATTATACTAACCCTAAGGTTATTATTATATTAATATTAAGGCGTGAAGCTACTTATATAATAAGTCTTAGCCTTAATTTAGGCTAAATTTAAGCTAGATTTTATCTAATTTTAAGTTACTAAGACTAGATCCTTTTTATCCTAATAACTAGATATTTCTAACTATATCTACTAAATTATTACGCCCTAAGGTATTTATATATACCTTATAATAGATAACGCAAATTTCCTATAAGTATTAAATAGTAATATAGAGTTATTAGTATTAGTATTACTAGTACCTTCTAGGGAAATAGGGGGACTAGCCCTTAAAGACGCGTAGTAACCTTTAAATTTATAAGGCTTAATTTAACTCTCTTCTCTTACTTTAAGCCTAACCTCTTTCTTATATCCTTTATTACATCCTTTATCTAATAAATATAATTAGATTAAGGAGTTAGGCGATTAAATAGTTAATCTAGAATAAGTAGTATAAGCTTTATAGGAGGTAGTAGTTAAATTAAGTAATAAAGCTAGTATTTTAACTAGAGTAGCTTAATATAATATAAGGGTAATTATACTTAATACTAGTAGAAGGAGTAATTTAGAAAGGGATAGTACTCTAATATAAAGTAGATTTAGTACTAAAAATATTAGAATAATATCCTTTATAACTAATTTAATATAAGAAAGGATTTTATAATAATATAGCTCCTTTAACTTAGTATAGATTAGGTAAACTTATATAAAAATAAAATATCCCTATCCTATTACCTAGTTCAAGTTAATTTTACTAAGGTCTATATTATTTATAAAGTAATATCCTATCTTAGTTTACCTTCTATCTATAAACTATCTTACCCTCCCTCTCTCCCTATTCCTTTATTATTATACCTTTAGAATTTCGTATAATATTAGTTAGATAGGCGTTCCTATAATATTATATTTACTCTTATATATATATTAATATTTACTTTAATATCTACCCTAGTTATAAGTACTCTTAAGTTATAAAGTAACTTTAATTATAAAGAAGGGCTATTAAAGAATATATAATCTAAGAAGTATATTATAAGTATATATCTAATTACTTATATAGTAATTATTAATAACCTCTTTTATTATAAAATGCTACTATAGCGTAGTAGGCGCTATGCCTTATATAGCTTAGCTTAGTTAGATATAGGGGGTTACCTCCTTAGATAGTAAAGTAAGCCTTTATACCTATTTTACCTAATAGTACCTTTACCTTACTTTTACTTTTCCTAATATAATTCCACTATATTTAGTAGTAATACTATTATATAATATCTTAATAGGTTAATTCTAACCTAATAGGTAGTATAGACTAGGAGTCCTCTACTAATAAACCTAGTAGTAGACCGCCGCTAAGTTTACTATTCCATACTAGTTAAATTAGACTAGATTTTACCTTAATAATTATAAGGTAAAAACGGAATAACTATAATATATCTAGATCCCTACCTCTCTATAATATTAGGTAAGACGCCTATCTAATATCTTAACTACTAGATTTAGTATTTAGCTATTACCTCTTACTAAGAATTAGTCTTCTTAGAAGAGTAGTTTCCCTAGCGGGGAAATTATTATAACTCTAAAATAGTAATAACTACCTACTTTTCCCTCCGTCTTAATTCTTTTACTATATTCTATTTACTATTTACTTTACTTACCTTTATACTTACTAGTCTATAATACGTTTCTCTCTATTATAGTTATTACTATTATTATTATAGTCTACTCTATCTTATTAAGGAAGTAGACTTACTTTATCTAAAGGATTAGTAAATAGCTTCTTATAGTAGTATTATTATAAGCTGCTTTAAAAGAAAATACTTTATAAGAAAATACTATCTTTTTTACTTTCTAGTTAGACGCTTTTATTAAAATAGGGTATCTATAAACTAATTTAATACTAGAGAGAATTTATAGAGTTATATATAAAATTATAACTACCTCTCTTTAGCTAGTATAATTAGCTATTAAATACTATAAACTATTAATAAGGGGTACCTATACTTATTCTAGGACTTATTCTTTAGAACTATTAATTTAGCCCTTAGATTAGGTTATTAATAAGCTAGCCCTTTAACTTATTATAAAAGGGTTTACTAGGGATATATAGGAATTTACCCTACCTACTTTTAAGGAGAGTTTTTAGTTAGAACTAGCTTATACTTCTATTACCCCTTACTCCTTATTACTAGCGTTTATCTAAGCTCCGCGGAAGGTACCTCTAATTACTACCTCTATTAAGGTATTAATATCTATCCCTTTTAAGATATATTTATACTATAATTAGAGGTTATTAGTGCCTTAATAGCCTAGCTACTCCCTAATCTTAGTAGAACTAGAGCCTAGTAAGGCTACTTAGATAGAAAATACCTCCTAGGAGCCTAAAGATATCTTAAGGTTACTAGAAACTATTTAGTAAGGCACCTTAGGGTCTATTAAAATAAGATAGCCTAGGTACTTAATAGAATTAAAGTCTAATAAGGCTACTTAGGTAGGAAATAGCTCCTAGGAGCCTAAATATAGTCTAAGCTTACTAGAGACTAAGATAACCCCCTAGGACTCTAAGCTAAATCTACTTAACTAGGACTCTAAGATAAATCTATATAACTAGGACTCTAAGATAAATCCGCCTAACTAGGACTCTAAGATAAATCTACCTAACTAGGACTCTAAGATAAATCCGCTTATACCGCTAAAGTCTAAATAGCACGATTACCTTAAGCCTTAGATAATTAATATTAGGCTAGGCGCTTTAATATAGAATATCTAATTAATTTATAAGGAGGAATTTCTTAAGGTATAAGCTAAGGCCGCTTACCTAGAGACTACTAAATTATAATTTACCGTAGTCTTAGAGTTAGGTACTACTACTAAGCGTAGGGTAAGGCCTAATACGCCTAATATAAGAGACCGCCTAGTTACTATTAATATAAATAATCTTAAGAGAATTATATATAAGGAAGTTAGTAGAAATACTAGCCTACCTAGGCTACCTAATAATCCTAGCTTATAAGGTAATTCTAGCCTATCTAATCTACTAGGCGTTAGTAGTACTAGAGGTAATAGCTAATTAAGATTTAGTATATAAGATATAGGATTTTTCTACCTAGACCTACTTAAGTTATATAGTTTAGGGGACATAGTATATACTTATAAAGAAACTATTTTTTATAAAGTATATACTTTTAATAAATATATATATAATTACGCGATATTAGTTAGAGAAACTAATATAAAAGAAAATCTTACTATATACCTTAAAGGTATATCCCTAAATTAGTACTTAAAAGAGATTAATAATTTTAAATAATAAGCTTTTTAAGGAATACTATTAATAGATTTTACTAATTAACTTACTTTAAGGTTTAAAATATTAATATCTAAAGTACTTAATTAGCTAACTAGGGAAAAGTACTCTATTATTAATATATACTAGGATAGGGATCCGTAGGCCTATTTGTAAAATATCTAGCTATATATTATAGCTACTAAGGTAGATAATACTTATACCTAGCTAACTTAGGCCTAGAATTAATTAGACGTTAATATCTAATCTATAATAACCCTACCTACTAAGACTATTATATTCTAAGATTTTATAGAAGAGTTAGAAGTTAAGTATAACTTATAAAAAGTTATAAATAACTACTATTACTTAAATAATAGTAATTATAGAAGGTAGTTAGAGCTTAGTTACTAACCGCCGCTACTAAATATAATACTTAGGTAATTCTATAATAATTATTAGTTATAAGGCTACTAGGGCTATTAAGGCGGCTTTTAAGCTAATTATAATAGCTATCTATTATAATTAATAGGGTATCTATAATAAAACCTATTATAAGATAGGATAGCTAATTAGGTATAAATCTTTACGCCTTAGCTAGTACTAGGTAAATAGCTTATAATTACTACCTTAGTAGTAGAGGTAAGTAATTATACCTCCCCTAGCTAAGAAGTATAAGGCTAACCTAATTAGGGTATATATTAACCTAATCAGGGTAATACTAGTTATAGTAGTTATAATAACTTCTAAGGTAACTATAACCCTTATAAAGGGAGGGGTAGTAATTAATATTAATACGCCTTATAATCTACTAGGCTAAATTATAGCTATAAATATTAGAACTAAATAAATTAAATACCTATATTATAAGCTATTATATATTACGGATACACTAAAATAATTATAATAGTTAAACTAAGTAAGTTCTTCCTTAAAGTAGAATATAGTACTAGTAAGTTTAAGTATACTACTTATCTAGAGGAATATAATTTCCTAGTAGTAGCCTTAATAGACGCTCCTACTTATTAAAAAGAAATATCCTTACTAGACTTAAAAAATAGTGAGGTATATAGTCTTATAATAGATACCTATTACTTTTATATTAAAATTCCCTATATAGGTTCCTACTTTATTAAGATACCTTTATTAAGGTTAAGGACTTACTATTAATATAAGGAAGGTTTTAGCTTAGGAAACCTTTTATATATATATCTAGCCCTATATTAAGGTACTAAGAGTAGCTAAGATAGTAAGCGCCTTTCTATTAAGGTAAACTTTAAATAGGAAGATATACTAGAACTAGTAGTAGACTTAGATACTATATTATATCTTAATACTAGCCTATTATTTTAATTATAGTATTTTATTATAGTTTATACTAGATTTTAGGTTATAAATAATACTAAAGTAATCTACCTAGATATAAGATATATAATAATACTTATTAATTATAAGTTCCTAGTATAAATTTTACCTACGGTAATTATTAAGAAAATATATACCTTAATAAATATCTAGGGTATAGGTTTAACTAGGTACTCTACTAATAAGTATATAATAATTAATATATATATTCTAGGCTAAGAAGGTAATTAGAAGGCTCTAATATATTTTTATTATAATATATATTTAGTTAATAACCTTAAGGTAAAAATACTAGTTAAGATAGATATTATAGGCCTAGAAAGGATAATTCTTAACTTAGGTAACTAGAAACTAACTATTAAGAGCTATAATAGGCTTATTACCCTAATTTAAAATTTAGTAAAGGATAATATTATTATCCGCTATATAATATATAATAAAAAATATATTATTATCCTAGTAAATTTAATAGCTTAAGTATTAATATAGCTAAGGACTTCTATACCTTTACCTAATAAGGATTACCTTTTTAAACCCTATCTATTAGAAGTGTACACCTATATTATAAATACTTCTCTACCTTTTATCTATATTAAGAATAATACTAAGGTAGTTAGAGTTATATCTACTTATTCCTACCTTAGTATAATTATTAAATATAATACCGACTTTTACTATACTACTTACTTAGAGGATTATATCTATATTATAATAAAAACTAATATTAAAGTTAGCGGCTTACTATTAAGTAAAGAGATTAAAATTTAAGATAATATCTCCCTATTTAGAAATAAAGGGGAGCTAGAAAAGCTAAAGGCCTTAATATATAAGTTTTAGGATATCTAGAAGGATAATAGTAATATTATTAATATCCTAGAAAGGGACTAGATAATAGTATTAATAAATACTAATTAAAACTCCTTTATAACCTTAAAGTTAAACTAGAGGGTATACCTAGTAGGTATTATAGATAGAGAAGTAATTGATAAGGAATTTAATAAGCTTTATAAATAAGGGTATATAAGATAGATAGATAGATTAATACCTTTTACCTTCCTTATATTTATTATATAGAAAACTATCTTAAGTAGGCTAGTAGCTCCGCTTATAAGAAAGGTAAGAGTAGTAGTAGATATTTAAGGTCTTAATAAGATTACTACTACTAACTCCTACCTATTATAACTATAGACTAAAATTATAAATACTTTATAAGGGATAAATAATATAAGTCTTATAAATAGTCTTATCTTCTTTTTTTAATTCTTAGTAAAACCTAAGGATTAGTATAAGTTTACTTTTATTTCTTATTAGGGATTAGAATACCTTAAGGTAGTAGTAATAGGTTTTAAGAACTTACCTCCCTTTATTTAGAGAACTATAAATAGGGTATTATACCCCCCTTTAAGACTTTATTTATACTTATATAAATAACCTTATTACCTTCTCCTAAATATTTAATAAATATCTTAGCTACCTTAAGTAACTTTTCTAGCTTTTATCTAAACTAAATATAATAATTAATATAAAGAAGACCTTCTTAAACTATCCTAGTATTACTTTATTAGGGTAAAGGGTTAATACTTTTAGATTATTAATAATAGAGGAATATATTAAGGTACTTAAGAATACTAACTTTTTAAAAGACCTTAAGGTACTAGAGTACTACCTTAGCCTTATAGGTTAGATATAAAATAAGGTTACCTATTATATATAATAGGCGGAGCCTTTATAAATAGAAAAGACTAAGCTATTAAAAGGTTTATTAATAAAGGGAGGTTATAAGTAAAAAAGTTTAATAAGATAATATTAATTAAGAGGAGATAGATTTTACTTAACTTATTTAGCTCTTTATAAGATACCTTTTTAGGTCTAAACTTCCTTATATATTTCTTATATCTTAGACGCCTTTATATAGATATTAACGCCTCTAAAAGGAGGGGCTACGGCGTTATACTATATTATATTAAAGGGGACCTTATAAGGGATAAATACCTAAAATCTAATATTAAACCTATCCTTTTCTTATTAAAATTATTAAATAGAGCTAAGTCCTATTACTAGCTAATAGAACTTAAAGTTATATACTTAATTTAGACTATTTAGAAAATAAGGTACTTTATTAATAATTTACCTCTTATAACTATTATATTTACTAACTACTCTATTATAGTAAATATTATAAAATAGGTTTTACTTACCTTATCTTTAATTAATAAACTTAATCTTAGGCTAGTATAAGTATCTTAATACCTATTATAATTTAGGTTAGATATATACTACTAGCTAGAGAAGTAGTATATTATACTAGATATACTATTAAGATTAATAAATAATATAGTAGTTAAATATAGGTTATAGATTATAAAAGAAGGCACGCTTAATAATATTTTTACCTTTAATTATTCTCTTATTAAGATATCTCCTATATTTAAAGACCGCGTAGTAGCTAGCTACTCTACTAGTAAGAAATAGGCTAAGATTTATAATAGCTTAAGAGATAGGGAATCTACCTTAGTAGGTATTTAATTTTACCTTATATAAGGGTTACTCTACTTTATAGACTATAAAGGAAGGATATAACTATATCTTCCTAAAGAGTTTAAGAAGGAGATATTCTACTAGGTATATAATAAAAAGTCTTACCTAGGATTTAACTATATATATAAAGTAATTATAAGTAACTACTACTTTAGGAAATTAATAAGATAGTTATATTTATATATTAACTACTACTATAAATATAACCTTAATTAGACTAAGTAATACCTAGCCTACGGCGTACTAGTCCTTATAGTTACGCCTCTAATACTATATTATATAATAGCTATAGATTTTATTCTTACCTTACCTAAAACTATTATAAGAATAAATACTATACTATTTATTATATATAAGTTCTCTAAGAGAGTAACTATTTTATATAAAAAAGATATATACTCCGTTAAAGACTAGGCGAAGGTCTTCTTAGAGGGTATAATTAATTAGGGTCTACCCTAGGTAATTATTTTAGACTAAGATAAGAAATTTATATCTAAATTCTAATAAGGAGTATTTATAAGGCTAGGAGTTAAGTTCTTTATAAGTACTATATATTATCTATAAATAGATAGTTAATTAAAAAGAACTAACTAAATAGTTAAAATTACCTTAAGATACTAGCTAACTATAAATCCTAGGAGTAACTAGATATTATTCCTACCTTAACTTAGAGGTATCCTTAATAACTTACCTAGCTTTATAACCTTTAAAAGCCTAAATAAGATTATTTATAAGTATTAACTATATAATACCCTTACCTTATTACGCCCTAATAACTAAGTAAGCTTATTTCTAGAAGATAGAATTATCATTTAGAAGGAGGTTAAAGACTTAATTACGTAGGTACGCGTTAAATCTAAAATAGAATATAATAACTACTATTACTTAATATAATTTAATAAAGGGGAAGATATATTTATAAAGTTATATACTAGATATAAGTTACCTAGCTTAATCCGGGTAAAACTATCTAACTAACGGGTAGGCCTAATTAAAATTATATAAAAAATAGGTAAATTAGCTTATAGATTAATAATCCTAATAAATTAGAAAATCTATCTAGTTATTTTAGTTATATAACTAGAAAAGTCGTTATAAGGTAATAACCCCTTTAATAGGGGCTAGAAGCTAGACTACCCTTTAGTAATAGAAGAGCTAAATAATAAATAGTACTTATATAAAATTAAAGAATTAGTAGGAAAGTAGTAGAGAAAATATAGTTATAAAAAATTAGTTACTAAGTACTTAGTTAGGTAGAAGGGCTACGGCCTAGAGGATAATACGTAGTATAATAAAGACCTTCTAGGTTATATAGTTAATTTATAAGATAAGTATAATTAATATTATATAATACACCGCGTACGTTATATATATCTAGCTAGGTAGGTATAAACCTAGCTAGACACCCGTCTATATAAGTAGGGATATTAAACTACCGTCTTTATAATATAAAATATCCCTTTATAATTCTTAGTAAAGTCTTAGTAGTTAGTATAAACTTACTTTTACTTTCCTTAACTCTTACTTATTATATAACTATATTACTTAGCGCTACTTATTATTATATTAAACTACTACTATTATATATTTTTAAGAGGTAGAAAATACTATTTATAAAGAAGTAAAATACTTACTAGTATAATTAGGGCTTAAGCTAAAAAGGGCGCGTTAAGTTATATAAAGGATAAGATTAAGGGGTATTAAGCTAGACTTATATTAAAATTACCTACTTAGGTAATTAAAGAAATATTAAAAGAATATTAGTACCGGCTATTATAACTAATATCACCTTTCCTAGTAGTCTTTAGAATAGCCTATTAATTACCTTAAGGTAAATAGCTAATTATTATAAAGTAGGATCTTATAGTAGACGCGTTAGATAAGAATACTTAGCCTCCTATTAAAACTACCTTATCTAACTATATAACTTAGTAAGTCGTCTACGCTAGGCTAATATCCTACGTAAAAAACTCGCGTTAATTACTAGATTTCTCTTATAATAGTAACCTACTTAAGAGGTATAAAAATAAGGGTAATACGGCTAATATATCTAATAGGGGAGTAATATAAAATATTATTTATCGTAATACCTATATTTTATAAGGGGATATTAGGATAGCTAGTATTACGCCTAAGTAGTAGGTTAAAAGCTAGTAGATAGGGAAGCTAAAGGAAAAGCTAAACGTATACTAAATTTATATTAATAAAGCCCTTACCTCGCTATTACCCCTAATAGCTCCTATTATATTTATAAAGTTATTAAAAATAAAAGGGGAGGATAAAGGGTCTATTACTAAGTTAAATCCTACTCTAAAACCTGACTTAGCCCCGCTAAAATCCTAAAAGTAAGAGAAAGAGGTTACTAGGGTAAACCCTATTAAAATAGATTAACTAATGTTAATAAAGCCTACCTTCCTTTAGATTATAAAGGTAAGAAAGATAGTAAACCTAGAGGTAAGGAATATAAAGAATTAAGGCACTAAGTTAATAAAGAACTATATAATATATATCCTTATTATAGTAATAATAATATTAGATAAGATAGTAATAGTAGTAAATAAAAAGCTTATATACCTTATTAATACGGCTAATAATTTATAAGATATAGATAATAATAAATTACTATAACTAGGCCTTAAAATAATAGTAGACTTTTCTAATATTATAGGCGCCTTACTTAATTTTATAAGGTAAGTGTTATAGGATTATATTAAGACGTATCTAACTAATAAGGGGATAAAGTTATTAATTAAAGTACTCTACGCGCTTTATTAGAGCTAAGTAAATTATTTTTTACCTTCCTAGTTTTATAAGATTCTTAGTATTACTAATAACTAGGAGGTAGCTATTATTAAGGCGAAAAATAAGAGATAAGTAGATAAAGTAAATAAGATAAAGATAAAATAGGAGGAAACCTTAGATACTTAATTATTAGATATATTATTAGATAATAGCCTATTAGCTAGCGAAGATATATAATATACCTCTAAGGAAGTAAGTAAATATACTAAGAGGTAGCTTAAAGAGATAGAGGTATAAAAGGAAGTAAAGGATAAAAAGAGATATTATAAGCTTATAAGTTATTAACTTATTAATGCCCTATCTACCTTACTATCTTAATATATTTTATACCTACTTAAAAATATTACTAACGCGCCGTCTACCTTATAATCTTATTATATTCTATACCCGCCTAAAAATAACTTACCTAGGATTCTAAGGGATAGTTAGTTAAGGTATAAAAGGATTAGTTTTATTAAGGACTCTATAAATTTTAATTTTAGCTTCCTTACCCCTAATATATAGTAAGACTTCTAGAATAGTATTAGATAGCTAGGTATATAGAAATAGTACGTATATATAATTAAGGTAGAGTGGAATACTTTCTATACTAGGAAGTATAGTATATAAGGATATATTTCTCCTTTTCCTATTAGTAGTAACTATTATAAAATACTACTATAGTATAATAGGCGCTATACCTTATATAGCTTAGCTTAGTTAGATCACCTCCTTAGATAGTAAGGTAAGCCTTTATACCTATTTTACCTAATAGTACCTTTACCTTGCTTTTACTTTTCCTAACATGATTCTACTATATCTTTATTATAATTATTAAGCTTATTAAGATAAATAGTATCTTTATAAGTAGGTTCTTAAGGTTATCTTCTACTAGGTTAGACCTTAATAGGTTATAAAAGGTATATAACCTAGCCCTTATTTTATAATTTAAAGAGAAGCTTAAGATTAAAGGATATTTAATATTTATCCTATAGTTATATTATAGTATATTAATATATACATCTATACTTATAAAGTTAGATACTATTCCTTTAAGTATTTCTAATAAAAAATTAATTAGAAGGGAGGAATAAAATACTCCCTTAAGTCTTAAATAGGAATCTACTATTAATCTCTACCTAAAATCTCCCTCTACTTAAGTACTTAAAGACTTTAAGTTTAATTATAAGCTATTTTAAATAACTATAATTATAACTCTATATAAAGTTAAAGTAGGGACTATCTTAAAGTAGGGCGGGGATAGAGTATTAATACTTACTAATCTCTAGTATAAAAAATTCTAGGAGAGACTAGAGTTAAGATATATAATTAATAGTATATCCTAACTTACTTTATTTTATAAAGCTAATAATTAACTTATAAGTATAATAGATAATAAGGATTTATAGACTACTACCTACTAGTATCTAATATAAGGGTAGAGATTTATAAAGATCTAGGCTATAATATAAGATAATATTAGTTAGCTAAGTCTTACGCCCTTAGTAATATATACTAACTTATAAGTAGTAAGTATTAAAGTACCCCCCTTCTAGTTATTTTAGCTAGCCTTATATATACTTCCTTTAAGTCTAGTATATACTAATATTCTTATAAAATATAGAGGAAGTATATATTATAATAGTATCCTAATTTATTTATAAACTTATTTATAAAGGTTATATCTAAGTAAGTTACTTTCTTTTTCTCCTAGGCTCTTAACCTTTAATTTATCTTAATACTTATACTATTAATTAAGTCTATTTAAGTACTTATATTATCTATTATTACTATCTAATTATAATTAAGCGTAGTAGCTATTACTAAGTAAAAAGGTTAATATAAGAGTATAAGTAAGACGGGAGGAGAGTAAGGATAAAGACCTTATATAATATTAATATAAATAAAAGTAGAAGTTAAACGCGGCTATTAAGTTAAGTATACTACTATTATTATTATTAAGTAAGAAGTCTTTACTTAATCTTAATCTATATATTAACTTTGAAAATAGCGGAAAACGGCTTAGACGTATAGGTACTAGGTAGCGAAGCGTTTAAGAAACGCGTATAAGAGACGAGTAAAGGAGTAATAGGATGCCCTAATCCTAATCGGGGGCCTAATAGAGGCGGAGGTAGTAGAGTTAGGGAGGAAGGGGAGAGTAGAGGACTACGCGTCGGGGTAGAGGCTACGGGGGCCTTTACCCCACCTGCGGACTTAGCGAATACGACGATACTTAGATCACGACGTATAAATAATATTAGAGCTACGAACAGGCTAAGTAGCTAGGCTACTACAGTAATAATAGCCCTCGAGGCTATTAAAAACACGCGATTTAAGGACCTAAACGCGTCTAGATAGAAGATTTTAATAGCGGGCATTAGCCTAGTATAAGCATATATTAAGGAACTCCAACTAAAGGAGAGGGATAATAGGGAAAGGGACTAGGATTATAATAAGCCTAGGACTACTAGTTAAGCTAGCACCCCGATAAGATAGGGCTCCCTACAGGGCTAATAGAGCTAGGGGAACCCCTTTACGAAGAATATACTACCGCCCCCCCTACGGGGCCTACACGCGCCGACGCTAAAAGCGGTCGAGGCTAGGAGGGCACGACAGATACTAGTAGTGCTGAAGGACAAGAAAGAGAGGGAAGCGTTAGCGGGGATAGTAGGTAAGAGGCTAGTTATAGTATTCTAGGCTACTAGTAATAAATATACGTCAGAGATTATAGCGGCGAATAGATTAAAGAGTAGGGATATACTACTATAAGTCACCTCGATAGAGGCGAGAGAAGTACTAGAAAGGGAGTAGTCGTAGGTAAATACGATATACCACTCTATAGTAGTAGTAAGGAAATCATTCGGCGTAGTAGTACACGGAGTATAAATATCTATCTTTAATATAAAGGATTAATAGGCGATTAAGGAGAAAATCTAACGGGAGAATAGGGCCCTTTACCCTAACCTAGACGTAGTAGAAGGGAGATAGCTAATAAGTGCGTATATACTTAGGAAGGTATACTCCTTACTTATAATAAGCGTCGCGTCGCCGGTAATAGCGGACGACCTGATTAGGAAGGGGATAGTAGAGGCGGGCGAGATGAAACTCGTAGAGTAGTACGAATAGAGGGCAAGGCTATTATAGTACTTTAAATGTCAGTTATACGGGTATATACACCGTAACTACCCTAACGACACCTGATACGCCGACTATAACTAGGGCTATAGTACGGCGGAATATAGGGTAAAGGCTACGGACGCCCTACGAGGGTGTGCTACGTGTAAATAATAGGGCCACTCCTCCTAGTCTAATAAATACCCGGTAAGGGCTAGGGAGAGGTAACGCGCCAGATAGCAGGTCGCGAATAAGACCCTATTCTATAGGATTAGGCGAGAGCGAGTAATAGCGGCGATAGACGCCGAAGGATTTATAACTATAGGGATAAAGAAGAAGAGAAAGGTTATAACCGACTAGGTAACGTACGACACGCCTTATAACGGAGAGTAGCTAGGGCTCTAGAGACCCGGGTATAGGCTAGGGAGACCGCCTGCCTTTAGAAGGCTTATAGTCAAGGAGCTAGGCCAGAAAATATTAGAGGTAAGGACGAGTAGTAGAAAGGAGCTAGCGGATAGCGTTAATAAGCTACTTATAGAAGTAGTAGTAAATAGCGCTATTAACCTTACTAGGGAGGGTAAATAGGTCGACTAGGGAGAGATAGATATACGAGAAGTAAATAGTAGTACCCTAGATCCGGATATCTAGTATACTAACCCTAAAGATACTATAGTATAATATTAGAAGCGAAATAAGCATAATAATAGCCCTACTAGAAGATAGGGTCATCTAGGAAATAGATATCTTAGCGATATAAGAACCCTATTATAACGCTAGGAACCGATCGTCGTATAACCCTAGCTCCAGGGCATTCTTCCTAGCGTATAGAGCTGGGCGGGATATACGAACGTGCTTCTATATTAATAAGAGGCTTCAAGTAGATAGCTAGGAGGTAGAGTTCCTTATAAGGGATATTAGCACCCTGAAGCTCTAGCTCCGTACCTAGGAGGGTAGGGAACACCTAGCCCGCTTCCAATTATATAATATATATAACCCGAGCCTATTACTAGTAATAAACGAGAACCCGTCAAGCCTACTAATTATAGGAGAGGAGGTCGGGCGACCTAGTAAGTATATCGTAGTAGGGGATTTTAACCTCTACTACCCTAACTGGAATAACCCGGGGCGGTTCTTATACTACCCGGAAGTAGACTAGCTAGTAGGAATTATAGCTAATAATAACATGGACCTAGCCCTACTAGATAGGATAGTTACTTAGAGGGCGAGGGGATTTAAGAGCGCGATCGACCTAGTCTTTACTACGCCTAGACTTCTTAACGTAGTATAAGTCTACTAGGTACGCCCTAAGCTATAGTTTAGCTCCGACCACCTTCCTATATATATAGAGCTCGACCTGAGAGTAGAGGAGTAGTAGAGCGTACTAAAGAGGTCGTGGAAGACGGCGGACCTAGAGGAAGTTAGGAAAGGGGCTTAGGCGCTGAGCCGGAAACTAGGTCTCTAACTACTAGAAACTATAAACTAAATAGATAACTACCTCTCGCGGTTATAATAGGGCCTAAAGGAGGTCGTAGACGAGACGGTCCCCTAGGCGAAGCCTAGAGGTAGGAGAAAGACCTTCTAGAACTCGAAATGCCGATATGCTACCGAGGATACTGCAAGAAGTATAAAAGTATTCTAGAGGAGTAGAGATACTACTATAGAGGGAGCTAAGAACGCAGCTATTAAGGAAAGGAATAGGGTATTAAGAATAGAGAAGGCGATCGACTTTAGAAGAAAGATCTATAACGCTACTAAGTCCTGAAAGGGTATATAGGGCTTTACTAAGTAGGCGAGGAATAATAGCTCGTCGCCACGGCCCCTCCCTAAGTTCCCTCCTCTAAGGAGGGGCGATAGGAAAGGGGTAGCTGAGACCTTTAAGGAGAAAGTAGAAGTCCTGCGGATAATATTCTTCCTACCCTCCCCCTAAGCCGACCTAATAGACATCGATAGTATAGAATACCTACTACCGGTAGGTAATAGCGGTAATATTATAAGCGAGGAAGTCCTACAGGCTATCCGTAGGCTAAAATAAGATAAGGCCCCGGGGATTAATAGGATCCCGAATCGGTTCCTTAGGCTAATAGCAGACGGGCTCCTTAGGGAGCTCACTTATCTATTTAGCGCGTGCTTCTACCTTAGCTACTACCTAAGGGAATTTAAGAAGGCTAATACGGTCGCCCTAAAGAAACCGAAGAAAGAGGACTACACGGTACCTAAAGCGTACCGTCCGATAGCGCTACTAAGTACCCTTAGAAAGGCCCTAGAATTAATAGTCGTAGGGCGACTTAGCGATTATACTAAAAGCCGAGGCCTCCTCCCCTAATAATAAATAGAGGCGTAAAGGAATAGATCGATAGAGATAATACTAGAGATAATTATAGACGCGGTATATACGGTATAGGACTATAATAGAGGTAATATAGCTAGCCTCCTCTTACTAGATATCGTAGGAGCCTTTAATAACGTCTCCTACCGGAGGCTTATTTATAACCTCCGGTGTAAGGGGATCCCTCGCTATATTATAGGCTAGACGGAAAGTTTCCTAGCGGAAAGGTCCTCGTCTATTATAATTAGGGGGACGACGAGTAGGATAGAGCCGGTAGAAATAGGGATTCCCTAGGGGTCGCTAATCTCCCCTATCCTCTTCCTATTCTTTAACGCGCTACTTATTAAGGAGTATACGGCGGCTAAACTATAGCTATAAGTTAGAGGGTTTATAGATAATATTTACCTACTAGTATATAGGAGAACTATAGAAGGTAATTATAAGACCTTAGAACTAGTATATAAGATCTACCTTAAATGGGCTTTAACGTACGGGGCGAGTTTCGCCCCCTAGAAATATAAATTAGTCTACCTTACCCGTTACCCCCGCCGCTTTAATATAGGTGCGGTTATTAGCCTAGGGCATGCGATAATAAAGCTATAAACGGAGATCTAAGTCCTAGGACTATATATTAACGGTAAATTACGGTAGGGCCCGTACTTAAAGAGGGTATAGGCGAAACTCGCTACTTAGAGCCTCGTCCTATCTATAACGACGGTATTAACCTAGGGAGCTACCCTTAATAGGGTAAGGAAAGTATATAACGCGATAGTACGGCTAGTTATAACCTACGCGTCTACCTTATAATATATACTACGAGGACTAAGGGATATAAAGAAGACGTATATAAGGAAGCTTAAAGTTATCTAAAACAGCTACTTAAGACGCGTACTAGGGGTATATAAGGCTACCCTAACGCGAGTACTAGAGGTAGAGTCGGGGATAGCCCTTATATAACTAATACTAGATTACTCGGTTCTCCGCCGGTATACGTTAAAGGGGATCTACCCGGTAACGGTAATAGGGAATAGGCGTATCCGAAGGAAGCTAAACGCTAAGAGGGGGAGGAGGAGAGAGGTAGCGAAGTCCCCCGCGGAAGAGAAGAACGAGTAGGCTCTACGCTCCTTATACCTAGACGACTAGGGCGCGATCGTAACTAGGGAGGTAACCTACCCCCCCTAGAGGATTAAGAAGATAATATACTATTAGTAGAGGTCCTCCTAGGATACTATATAGGACGAATACTAGTCGGGACTAGGAGCTAGGGATCGCCCCCCCGCCTAGCTCGGGGGCCTATAGGCCGGCAGGAGGTCCCTCTATAAGGGCCTCTAGAAGGCTGAGAGCTCCGTCCTTACGTAGATAAGAACGGGAAAGATCGGGCTAGCCGCCTTCTTATACTAGTATAGAGTCCCCGGCTTTATATCCGTAAGCTGCGGGTACGGCTAGCGTAGGTAGGATACGAAGTATATCCTTATCTATTACCCTAGGCTCTAGGACCGCCGCTAGGAGTTAAAGGATACCTTAGGTGCGGTAGATACCTATAAGATACTCGCGAACGCGGGGGGGGTAAAACGAGTAGTAAGATAGATAATCTAGACTAGGCTACTAGGCTAGTTCTCGCTCGTAGCGAAGTAGCTATACTAGAGCCGACCTTAGATATAAATCTTTACTACCGGAGCGAATTTCACTTTTATAGTATATAAGCCGGCCCTAGGGAGCTAGACTAATATAGTAGTAAATACGACCGCCTATTATTATAGAGGACCGAATATAGTATAAAGAGAAAACGGAATAGAAGTTATAGAGAAGGTAGGAAAGGTAAGGGTTTTTACCCGCGCCTATACTTAGTATAGGTATATAGTTTCCCCTACGAGTCGGCTACCGTCGTAGCGACTATAAAATACCTATAAGCCCCCGTAATTATCTTTTAATAGTTTAGATAGACGCGTATATAATTCATTCATTTATTTAATCTATATATTATACTAAAGCTAGATATTAAGGAGGAGGGTAATAGGGAGTCTATTTAATCTAATATAAATCTTAAGGATTAATAAGTTAGGCTCCTCTTTTATAAAATTATTATAACTAACCTTCTTAGATTCTAGTAGTCTAGGGATAACTAGTTATATAAGTATCTTTAAGGTAATATATAGCCGCGCGTAGCTAGATTCCTAAAGATCCCTAATTTTAATTTAAGTATAAGTAAAACTACTATATTACTCCCTAGAATACTTAAACCTTTATACTACTAGTAGTAGCTTTATATATTTATTATAATACTTCTTAATACTAAGGCGCTAGGCCGTTTTAGTACTTTTATTAGAGATAAAATAGGACTAGGTAAGGTAAAGTTATTAATCCTAACTTAAATACTCTCTAGCTAATCTCTCTATATTAAGATATAAAAAGCTATTATATTAGCCGTATTTTATTATTAATTATAATAATAGTAGGAGAAAATCTATTAGGAATAGCGCGATAAACCTAAAACTTATTAATATTATAAAGAGGGCGCGGCCCTAGGAACTAAATATCCTATAAATAATTAATTTTATTAGTATCCTTATTAATTAGAGTTAGAATATTTTAATATTTATCTTATATATAAACTAATAATATTCTTTATACTAAGTAGTAATATCTTAATATAGCTTATAGAACTTAATACTCTTATTAATTTTAAAATACTAGGTATCTAACTTATTAGCGAGTATTTAAGTATTACTAACTAAAGTCTTACTTTAACTAGGGATATTATATAGAAGATTAAGACTATTAGGGATAATAATAACCCTAATATATAGTTATTAAAGAAGGGTAAGGTTATTTACCTAAAGTAATAAGGCTTCCTAACTACTTAAAGTACTCTATTCTAGATTCTTACTATATAGTAAATATAGATTATAAGATCTAAAAGTAGCCTTATTAATATATATTATTAGACCTACTAGAAGAATAAGGAAAAGGTAATAGATAAGGAGATAGTTTAATACCTCTACTACGGCTTAGTAATTATTAATTAGAGTTATATAATAAAGAATACTAGCTAAAGGCCTTAAAAGATCTTATACGAAATAAAATTTAATTAACTAGAATACTACTTCTAGTCTACTACCTTAAGTAGTATTATAATTAATTCTAATCTAATAGATATTATAGGGCTTATAAATATTATTAGTAGTATTAAGTAGGACTACCCTAATTATAAGTATTACGCGTTCTCTAATAGTAGGCTTATAAATAGACTAACCGCGTCGGGTTAGTACTTTAAACTCGAGTCGGGTTCTTAACTCGACTCTTAGCGAGTTAATACTAAATTCCTAGCCTAAGTATTTAGGTTAGTACTAATAGTTAGTACTAAGTATTTAAGTTAATACTATAAGGTAGTACTAAGTATTAGTATTAAAGTAGTAACCCGACTTACTAAGACTTTACTTTTAGTAAGGGTATTTTACTAGACTATAATATTAGGAATACTTTATAGTAATATAAAAAGGTAATATAATTATTTAATAGTTATTAGTAGATAGCCTATCTATCTATTTAGTTAGATATCTTTATAATCTCGTACTTAAAATCCTTCTATTTATTACTATCCTCCTTACTATTATTATCCTTACTATTACTACTAGTCTTACTAGTATCTTCTAGCTTATATTCCCTATCCTCTTCTTTATCCTCCTTAGTAGTATACTTAATTTCTTTCCTATTAGTACTAACTTTAATTAAGATACCCTCCTTATCTTAATTCCTCTTTATAAGGTTAGGTATAATATAATCCTTTATATTAAACGCGTTAATATACTCTTATATAAACACAATATAAGTATTTATAATATTAGGGTCTTATATATCTTTTAACTCCTTTAAACCCTTATAATATATAATTAGTAGATTAAATCTAGTAAACTCTAGCCTAATAGTATTTATATCTTCCTTAGAAGTACTTTAAAAGTTAAGTTAATTAGAAGATAGGATTAAAGATAAATTATATATTTACCTCTTTTATAAAATTAGTTATACTATTTATATTCTTTATATTATTTACTAATTTATCTAGCTTAGCTTATTCCTTAATAGCCTCTTTATTATCTTTAAGGCGTAACTCTATCTTAAAATACTCTATTATATAGTATTAGCTATTTAAGAAGTATTATATTACTTAATTATATTATTATAAATACCTTTTTTATATCTTTCCTCCTTTATAATATCTTTTACCCTAATTACTAGCTTTATATAATCCTCTTTAATAGCTATCTTTTATATATTTAATTCCTTTAACTTCCTAATCCTCTTTAATACTATTATATAGTTATTAGATACTTTTATATATAATAGCTTCTTATTATTATCTTAGTCTTTTACGCGTTCTCTACTTATAATTAATTTAAGATTCTAGATAAAGACTTAATATTATTATAGTATTATATTAGCTTATCTATCTAGTAATATATTTAAGTAATATAATTAGTAATAAATATTTATTATATATTAATAATCTATCTTACTATAATATCTTAAGTATATAAAGGTAGGAGGAGTTATAAAGAAGATTTTAAGAGGTAATTCTACTTATAATTATACTTATAATTATATAGAATATTCCGCCTAATATTACTTTACCTTATATTAAAACTTTTAAACCTTATATTCCTTCTTTTATCTACTATTATATATATTTAATAACTTTAATAATAGCTTATACTAAGTAGACTAGTAATATTATTTTATAATATATTTCTTACTCTATATATTAATAGGTAGATAGTATAATTAGGTAATAAAATACTAAAATTACTAGCTACTAGAGGGGGTAAACCCTTACGGGGTAGGGGAGTAAATAAGCTATTATATAGGAAGGGAAAGGTAATATAAATAGGTAATATATTAAAACATAATTAGTTAATCCTTTATAAATAGTAGTACTAAAATTAATAATATAAAGATAAGAGTATAAAGATAACTTAAGTCTTAAAGCTTTAAGGGAGATAAGATAATATTAAAAATCTATTAATAACCTTATCTTAAAGCTACTATTTAGTTATATTATAAGGGAGGTTATAATAGATATTATAAGAGTTAGTATAAACTTATATTAAATCTAAAGTTTAGCTTTAGAAGTATTATAAGATATTATAAAAGTATTTATAATATCTTTTCTCTTAAGTAAGTATATTACTATTTTATATTACTATTAATCCTTATAATAATTACTTACTAATATATCTTATAATATAAATTTAAATCTACTTTATATTTATATTAAATATATTACTATTATATAAAGGGATCTAAAGCTTATAAAGGAATTAATAGAGAGCTTTAATATTATACTATTTAGTACTTAAGGGTAGTAATAGTTTTATAATATTAGAAGTAGAGGGTAGGTCTAGGATAGTATAGCGCTCCTAGTATTACGGCGCTCTTAGTATTATAATACTCTTAGTAAGATAAAGAATTATATTACTTTTTTATATTACCTTTATATATATATATAGAAATTAAACCTACTTTTTAAATATACTACCTAATTATTAAATAACTTTAAAATAATAACTACTAATCTATTTATCTTAAGATATCTACTAGTTCTAACTTAAAAGGATCTTTACCTTTATTAATACTTTAATTAATATCTTCTTCCCTTTAAAGAATATCCTAAGGTTTAATAAGAGCTTCTTTAAGGTTTAAACTTATAATATAATTATAATACTTTAAAAGTATTACTTATTTTATAAACTCTAGTTCTAACTATATATAATCCTATAAATATACTTTTTAAATAAGACTAAAGACTCTCTTAATACTTATAAATAATATTAGATATAAAAGGATATCCTTAGCTATTTATATTAAATTTAGATAAGCTAAATATTATCCTTCTAATATTCCTATATAGGAATATCCTTTAATAGACTTTTAGAATAAAAGTATTAAATAGCTTTACTTTATAATAAAGACCTATAGTTTAGATATTAAAGTAGACTTCTCCTTACTCTTATTAAAGGCTATTACTAGTTAGTATAAATTTAAATATATTATTATATTATATTACTTTATTAATATTTTATATATCTTATATATTAATCCTTTTAATAACTAGTATTATCCTATAATATTTATAAAAGTAGTTAGTAAATTTATTCTTATATATCTCTTTATAAGAGGTTAAAGTATTATTATTATTTAACTCCTCTTATTTATCTTAAGTTTTATATAGACTTAGTTTTATAAAAGGGTCTAGAATATTAGTAAGGTTATATATTAATCTACCTTTACCTTTTATTTTAAAATAAGACTTAGCGAGTTTTACTAAGGCTACTTTATAAGTATTAATAATACTTACTCTACTAAGTATCCTACTATTATATATTATTATTTTAGTATAATTAAAATAGTTAAAAAGTATATTATATAATTAGAACCCTAAATATATACCTATATTTATTATCTAAGAAACTATTAAGGTAAGTTAATAGATAGGATTTAATATATTTCTAAGTAGTAAGATAATTAACTATTTATATCTATTAAGGTTAATCTTATTAATTTTTAGATTAATTATATTTTTATCTACCTAAGAATTAATAAATTTATATAGTTAATATATATAATAAAGTATTAGGTAGGTAGAATTCTAATAAATATAAATATCTTATATAAGTTTTCTAGGTCTTCTAATAAAGCTTTCTTATAACTATTAAAAACTAAGCTTTTATTAAGAAGATAAGTTAATAGCTATTATAAGAGCGCGGATCTATTATAAATATTAGTAAGTATATTACCTATTTATATTACCTCTATTATATTATACCTTCTTAATAATAGTAGATAGACTTATACTCGCTTAAATATCTTTAACTTAAGTATCCTCTAATAATACTACTATATTATTTAAGGCTTCTAAATCTAGGGCTTTAATAAAGTCTTATATTATAAGGTTAAAGATATAAGTTATATAAGGAATAGAGTTTTATAATTTATCCTATTAAATATCTTATTAAGCTAGAGATTTCTCTAATTTATATTTTAAGGTTCTATTATTACTAGTATTATTAGTAATAACTCTAAGAAGCTTATCTTTAATTCTATAAAGGGTTAATATCTTTATTATTTCCACTATAAGTAAATACCTAGAATACTAGATATTAAGTAGCGTAAGAGTAATAAGATATTCCTAATATTAAAAATTAGTATTAACCTAGTAGACTAGTACTTTAAGGTAGGCGACCTTTTAAGGACTAGACTAGGTATCTAATATAAGAGAAATATATTAAGGATATTCTAGATCTACTTTAATTTTTATATATATTCCTTTAAAATCCGAAAAGATTATACTCTATAATTTAGTATAATAGATTAGGGTTAAATCTAGATAAGCTATTAATAGTAATTACTAAAACTCTAGTTAGTTAATAGTCTAGAAAGACTAGTTTAAGGTAAGAAAGTATTTATATAATTATTTATTCCACTTCTCTTAATAAAAGTTAGTAGAAAACTTAATATTACTTTTCTTTTAAAGTAATCCCTAAATAATTAGTTTTATATTACTAATTTATATTACTATAAATAATATACCTGACTTAAAGAAAGTTCTATTTATAGTAATAGGTTAAGCTATTTATAAAGAAAGTATTTATTTATTTTAAGATATTTCCTTATATTAGATATACTTAAATTATTAATAGTTATTAAGTAGTCTAGAATTCTATTATACTTCTTATAAGTAATCTTTAGTAATCCCTTAACTATTAATATAATTTAGATAAAGTTATCCTAAATATTAGTCTATTTACCTAATATAATCTTCTTAATCTAGAGTAGATCCTTAACTTTAGTACTAGACTTTATCTTAATACTTTAACTAATAGTAGTTTACTACTACTATACTTTAAATTAGAATTTAGTATACTAATTCTATTTAATAAACTTATTATTCTTTACTAGAATTAAGTCTAGGAAATCTTCCTTAATAGCTTTAATAGTATTCTAGAGAAGCGCTTTCTTTTCTTAAAAGGATCTATTTAATATACCCTATCTAACCTAATATATAAATTAGCTAGGATAAAGACTACTAGATATAAAATTATTTATATTAAGATTATTAAATTCTAATTAAATAGCTTTATTACTAAGGCTTATAGAACTTAATACTCCTAAAGGACTTAAAGGGATTAATATATTCTTAGTACTAATAGTAAGAGAATTAAGGGTAATATAGAATAGTAATATAGACTATTATCTTCTTACTATAATAGAAAATGCGGGAATTAGGACCCTAAGCTTATCGCACCTTATCGATTAGTTATAAGTGCCCTAATTACCCCTCTAGGACTAGCGCGAACATTAAAACTCTAACATTTCTTCGCATTCTACCTACGTCTATACCAACGCTCCTTAATATTTTCTACTTAAATCAAGTTACATAGCTTACTTCAAGGTATCTAACGCTTCAAGAATAATTAAAATCGGTGCTGTGGTTTAAAAGATATATCAGAATAAGTGGATTTATCTACTAAATTCCGTGCGCTAACGGCTAGAATAATTAGATTAACAATAAAAATCCTGTCATTGTTTACAAATTACCTATTCTACCACGTTACCTACTAACATGTCTAATATCAGTCTGAATAGGGGTAGATATCTGTCTCATTGCCAGGTATGTAACGCTGTCAAAATGATCTATATCGGTCCATTAGTGCATTAGCTAATGCTGTCGCATGCACAGGCTACCTACCTACCTACCTACCAACGTGTCTGATTTGCTCCCTACTATTCACGTCACCTACCAACGTGTCTGATATCGGTCTGAATAGGGGGAAATGTCCGTCTCATTGCCAGGTATAGAACGCTGTTAGAATGGGTGCATGCATATGATTGGGCTAATGCTGTCGCATTTATAGGCTAAAACGTCTGATTTGCTCCCTACTATTCACCTTCCCTACTAAACGCCAGGTAGGGGGGGTGATTGTCCGACGTAAAAATCTTGAATTTTTACAGGCATTTTCTAGTATTATATAAAATAATAAGTAAAGAATATTAGGTATAAGATAAATCCTAATTATATAAAACTATTTAAATTTATATTATAAGGAAACTATATTAGAGTCTATTACTATTTTATTAGCGGCTTAGCTTCTTAGTAATACCTTAGTAAGTTAGGTCGGTCTAACCTAACTTACTAAGGTACTAAGGGCTTTTCAGGTTAATACTAGAAACTAGTACCAAGTATTTAGGTTAGTACTAGGAGGTAGTACTAAGTATTCAGGTCGGTACTAATTTATAGTACTAAAACCCGACTCGACGGTTAGTCTACTTATAAACTTAGGTAAGAATATTAATAAATTAATAGAAAACCTAGGGGATATAAATATTATAAAACCCGCTCGCGAGTTAATTAAGATATTTACTACTCTTCTCTTAGACTTCTTTATTAGGAGGTATAAGGGGAGTTAATAGAATAGATAGCTACTTATAAAGCTTAAGCTACTTTATAAGAGTTAAGTAAAGAGTAGATTCCCTAATAAGTACTAGGCGGCCTTTAATAGAGTAATAATATAATAGAAGTAAGTAAGTAAAGCCTAGCTAGAATAAAAGTAAATAAATTAGAGGGGATAATATTAGAAGTTAAAGATATTTAAGGAGGTAAACCCTAAGATACTAATAATAATAAATACTACATTTATATTTACTATTATAAGGATACTATAATTAGCTAGTAATCTCCTATTCTTATATATAATTACTTATAAGGCTAAGTAGAAGTTTATAAATAATATAATTTAAAAGATATATTAAGATAATAATATTAAGCGTATAATAGATAGTTATATACTTAATAAGTACTATATTAAAATAATAGTAGATTACCTTAAAATTTAGGATATTAATTAAATTCTATAAAAGTACTAACGCGCGTATATCCTAATTCTTTCCTCCTTTCTAAAGACTACCCTTATAATAAAAAGAGTAAGTTCTTCTTTTACCTAAGACCTACTACTATTAATATATTATATCTTAGATCTTTTTATATTATAAAAATATCTTTATATCTTTAATATATTATAGTAAATACTAACTTTATTAATCTAGTATATCTATAAATATAAGGATCTTTATAGAAGTTTATATATATATTTTAGACCTCTAAAGAAGTAAAATATAGTAAAAGAGGCCTTTTAATAGGAGGTAAACTCTAATATAAGTAAGCTAAAATATAAAGATTAGCTAGATATATTAATAGGGTTAATAAAGATAATAAGGACTAGGCTAATACTTTATAAAGCTTTTATTATAATTATGATAAAGCCTATATATAATCTAAGCCTATATCTCTAGGTACTAAAGTAGGCTTATTACCTAGGGTAGAAGGAGGATATATATTACTATATTCTCTATTTAAATATACTTATTAAACGGGTAGTTAAAGAGAAGTAGATAAAGAAGTCTAAGTTTTTAAAGAATACCTTTAAAACCACGGAGGAGGCTAAAGCTAAGGATAGTAAGGGTAGTAGTAAGGGTAGTAGTAAGGGGGGCGGTAAAGGGGGTAGTAAGGGTAGTAGTAATAGTATAGACTAACCGTCGAGTCGGGTTTCAGTACTATGGATTAGTACCGACCCGAATACTCGGTACCTGTTTAGGTACCAACCCGAATACTCGGTACCTACTTCCGGTACCGACCCGAAAAGCCCTTGGTACCTTGGCGAGTCGGGTTAACCCGACCCGACTCGCCAAGGTATCGCCAAGACGCCAAGCCCCTAAAAAATAGTAGGAGACACCAGATTTTTTCTAGAATTTTAATACCCCCCTTAATTCCCTAGGGATATGCATTACCTTTTTATATTACCTTATTTACTTTTTAGAATTACCTAGGTAATAATAATAATAATGATAAATAATATAACAGTAAATCCTATATATAGTAAGAAATACTACTATAAATAGAAAATATTACTAATATTATAGTCTTTATCTTTATAGGAATATATATTAGTTTTTTATATTACCTTATTTACTTTTAAGAATTCCCTAGGTAATAATAATAATAATAATTAGAAAAAAAAATAGAAAATATAGTAAGAAATACTACTAAAAATAGAAAATATTACTAGGGAAAAAAGTCTTAGCGAGTCGGGTTAATACTTCAGATTGATACTTAGTACTACCCCTTAGTATTAACTCGAATACTTAGTACTAACTATTAGTACCGACCCGAATACTCGGGCTAGGAATTTAGTATTAACTCGCCAAGAGTCGAGTCGGGAACCCGACTCGAGTTCGAAGTACCGACCCGACGCGGTCAGTCTATAATAGTAATAAGGATAAAAGGTTTAAAGCGTAGGTAGTTAAAATATATCAAATATACTTTAATAAATCTAGTAAGATTTATAATTATTATATTAGCTTATATAAGTTAGGTTAAATTTAGCCTAAATTCTACTTAAAAGCTTATATTAAGTATAAATAAGCTAGCGCGTATTATCTTTTAACGCGTTATTTAAATTCATTATTAATCCCCTTATAACTACCTTATATCTTTCTTTAAAGTATTTTAATATAGGTATTAATAAGCTCTTAATATTAGTTAACCTAATTTTACTTAATTTTACCTAGGTTTTATACTATCCCTAAGGTTATAATTCCTCCTTATTAAAATCTTATTATAACGTAGACTTACTACCTAACTAGAGTTACTACTTCTTTTAAATATTACCTATTACTACTAAGATACTTATAAAAGGTATCCTAAGCTATTACCTTTATTACTACTTTTTACTAATTTTTACCTTATTCTCTACTATAGATATAAGCCTACTTAAGCTAAAAGATAATTATAGGTATAGATAAGGGTTATTAATAAATATATAATTAAAGAAGTATATCTTAAGTATATACCTACCTAGTTATAGGTAAATAATTAATAACCTCTTTAATATAGTTATAAAGCTTATTAAGATATATAGTATTTTTATTAATAAGCTCTTAAGTTTATTATCTACTAGATTAAAGTTTAATAGATTATAGAAGGAGTATAATCTAACCCTTACCTTAGAGTTTAAAGAGAAGCTCCCTATTAAAGGCTATAAGTAAGGTATTATTAAGCTATACTACTATATACCTACCTATATAAGTATACTTATAAAGCTAAATACTAGTCCTTTAACTATTTTAAAAGAAGAGATACCTAAGAGCTAGCTAAAAGTAGAAGTAGTAATACTAAATATATTAAATAAAATCCTACTTTAAACCCTCTTATATATTATCCTCCTTCTAAATAGATATTAAAAGACTTTAAATTTAATTATTATTTATTCTATATAAATATAATTATAACTCTTTATAAAATAAGAGCTAGGATAATTATAAAGTAGGGTAGAGATAAAGTATTACTACTTATTAATCTCTATTATAAGAAACTTTAGTCTAGACTTAAAGTAAGATATTTAATTAATAGTATTTTTAAACTTACTCTAATATATAATATTAATAATAATATTCTAGGTATTATAGATAATAAGTATTTATAAACTACTATCTATTAATATATAAAGTAAGGACTAAGAAATATAAAGATCTTAGTTATAATATAAGATAATATTAGTTAGCTAAGTTTCCTACCCTTAATAAGATATACTAACTTATAAGTAGTAAATATTAAATAATAAGCCTCCTTTAAACCCTTTAAACCTCCCTTAATATTACCTCTTACTAATCTAGCGCTTATATTAATTAGGGATCTTTTAATATCTAGCTATTATAATTACTTTATATCTTACTTAGAGGTAAATCCTCTAAGTTTAAAGCCGCGTAAGTTATTTTTATTCTCCCTTAGGCTCTAAGTCTTTCCTTTATCTTTATACTAATATTAATAATTAGATCCTACTAAGTACTTATATTACTCCTTCTAAGTATATAAGTATTACTCTAATAATAGTATAGCCTAGTAGTTATTATATAGTAAAAAGGTTAAGAAAAGTCTATAATAAGAGTAGAAGGAGAGAGGGGATAGAAGGTGTTATATAATATTAATATAAATAAAAGTAGAAGTTAGGCGCGTATATTAAGCTAATAATATTAAGCTAAAAATATTAGGCTAAAAATATTAGGCTAAAAATATTACTATCTTCTTCCTCTATCCTATTTACTCCTACTTAATCCTACTATTTAATATAATAGAACCCTAAGCTTAAGTAAAGCTAGATAAACTTAAGGAGAGTAATAAATATTCTAATACTAGTAATATAGATATTAACGCTCTATATATTAGACTTATCTTACGCGAAATCTTCCTAATTAACCTTCTTAAATTTAGACTAACTGTTTTTTCGGTACTCGGTACTACTTTTTAGTATTAACCCGACTCGCTAAACTACTTACGGCTAGCTTATACCCTGTATAGGTTTAGCGTTACATAATAATTATGAATTCGGTTTCAAATAGAACCGACGCGGTCAGTCTACTTAAATTCTAGTATTCTAGGGATAACTAGTTATATAAGTATAAGTAAGATAAAATTTAGGTATATATAGCCTAATTCCTTAAGCTCCTAGAATTCTAGAAGAGTATTAATATAGATACTTTATTACTACCCTAAATATAATACCTTTATACTATTAGTAGTACTTATATATTCTTATTATACTACCCTTTAATATTAGCTTACTAAGTACTCTTAGAATATAAAATAGGATTAGGGAAGGTAGGATTTATAATCTTAATATATAAGTACTTTAGCTAATTAGTACTATATTAAGGTATAGGAAGCTATTAGATCTATAATTCTTTATTATTAATTATAGTATTAATTATAAAAATACTTTAGGAATAGTATAAGAAATTTAAATATTATTATTATTATAAAGATAGCGCGGCCCTAGGAATTAATATCTTATAAAAAGTTAATTTTATTATATCCCTATTAACTAGAGTTATAAAGATTTTAATACTTATATAATATATATATTACTAATATTCTTTATACTAAGTAATAATATCTCTTTATAATTAATAGAACTTAAAGATCTTTTAAGTTTTAATAATTTATATATTTAGCTTATTAGTAAATATAAGGGAATAATAAATATAAAGCTTACTTTACTTATAAATACCTTACTAGATATAAATATACTTAGAGATAGAAGATACCTTAAAGTATAACTTCTAAAGAAGGGTAAGGTTATTTATATAAGATAATAAGGCTTCCTAACTACCTAGAATACCTTAATCTAGAATCTAATTATATAGTAGATATAAATAAGATTTAAAAAAGTATAGAATACCTTTATTAAGATATATAGGTAGATATACTAGAAGAAGGAAAAGTAATAGATAAAGAGATAGTTAGCTACCTCTATTATAGCTTAGCTATTATAAATAAAAGTTATATTATAAAGAATACTAGGAAGTATTATAAAGGATACTACTAAATATAGAAATAAATAGACTAGGATACTACTTCTAGTTTACTACTTTAAGTAGTATAATTATTAATACTAATCCCGCTAATATTATAGGACTAATAGATATTTTTAGTGGTTTATTCTTAAAAGCTAGGCTTACGGCCTTAGGTAAGACTATTAATAAATTAATAGAAAGCCTAGGAGATATAATTATTATATTAACTACTTATAATTTAATTAAGACCTTTACTAATCTTCTACCTAGCTTCCTTATTTAGAGGTATAAGCGGAGTTATTAGAATAGAGAGCTACTTATAAAACTTAAGTTATACTAGTAATAAGTATAGAGTAAATTCCCTAAGAAATACTAGGTAGCCTTAAATAGGAATATAATATAATAGAAGCTATTAAGTAGAGCCTAGTAAGAATAAAAATAGAAGAATTAGGGTAATTAATATTAGAAGTTAAAGATATTTAAAGAGGCGAATCCTAAGATATTAATAATTATAGATTTTAAATTTATAATTAACGCCGCGAGAATATTATAATTAAGTAGTAATCTCCTATTCTTATATACTATTACTTATAAGGCTAAGTAGAATTATATAAATAAAGTAATCTAGAAGATATATAAAGACCTTAAAACTACGCGTATAAAGAAAGGTTATATACTTAATTAATTCTAATTATAAATTATAGAATATTACTTAGAGGTTTAATAAGTAGGAATAATCTAGTAAAGCTAACCTAGTAAGAGTATTATAATAATACTCTTATTTATAGAAACTATCCTTTTAATATAAAGAGTAAGTTCTTTAATTACCTAAATATAAATAAAGGTATAAAATCCTACTTAGCTTCCTCTTTACTTTAAGAATATCTTTATATCTTTAATATACTACGGCGAATACTAATATTTACTAATCTAGTATATTTATAAGCCTAAGGATCTTAACTAAAATCTATATATAGAGTTTAGAGTTCTAAAGGTATAAAAGGCGGTAAAGGAAGCCTATTTATAAGAGGGAGACCTTAAATTAGGTAAGCTACTTTATAAGGAATAACTAGATATATTAATAGTATTCCTAAAGATAATAAGGACTATATTATCCCTTATAAAGACTACTATTATAATAACTATAAACCCTAATATTTAATCTAATCCTATATTTATAAGTACTAAGACGCTATTAATATCCTAGTTATATAGAATAATTAATACTATATATTAATAGTATTATATATTATACTTATATATAAAGCTTAGTACTACTATTTATAAGACTTAAGTATTTATAAGGTTAAATATTTAAAGGTAGAGTAATATATATTAATATATATTATTCTATTAAGGATAACTTAAGTAGATTTAGGCTAGATTAAGGTAAAATATAGTCTTAACCTTATAATAAGATATACTTTTAATAGAAAGTTAATATAAAAGGATTTATTTACTAAAGTTAGGCTAAAATTAGGCTAAGTTAAACTAGAAAATTTTAATATCTATATTAATAAGTAGTAATTACTACTTCTAGAGACTTATAAGCGGGATATTCTCTATCTTATAGAATTAGTAATTATAACTCCTACTTAGAAATACCCTTATAAGCTTAATAAGAAGTAGGTATAAAATACTTTATATCTATTAGATAATAGCTACTAATAATTACATTAGACTACTAATATAATTAAGTTTACTATCTCTAGGCTACCTATTTATTATACTACTATATAGACTAGCTTAAAGCTTCTTTATTAGAAAGAAGATCTTATACTTAAAGGATATAATATAAGGATTAGTAAGGATATAATAAAGACTAATACCTATATCTTAGAGCTACTTAAAGTCCTATTTATAAAGAATATAATAGTAAAGCCTTTATACTCTAGCCGCTAGTATTTAAGAGGTAAAGTCTTCTTCTTCTTACCTAATACTACTCCTCTTAAATCCTAGGGTATTATTATCCTTATATCTAGGGACTACTTACCCGCTCCTACTTATAAGTAGATTAATAACTTTAAGAGGAATTTCCTAGATCTTTACTATATTTATAGTAGTATTATTATAGAGTATAAGCCCGTAATTATTATAGGAGAGGCTAATAATACTAATATAATTACTAAATATTTCTAGTAAGCTAGTAATAAAGCTAATACTTAACTATAAATAATTATAGTTATCCTATTAAATAAGGCTTTAAATATATATTACTATATAAAGAAGAATTATAACTACTACTTTAAGGTTATATTATAATATATATAAGCTAGTTATATTATTAAAAACGCTCCTTAGTATTACTTAAATATCCTAATAAAGTTTAATTATAAGCTAGGAGGTACTATATTAGTAATTAAGGCGGTAAGTTAGCCTTAGCTAGTAAGTATATATTTATTAGCTAACTATTCCTAGAAAATACTATACTTTACTATTCCTACTATAATTATTAGAGCCGACGTCTCTTATATAATACTAGGTCTTAAGTAAGCGTCTATAGCTACTATAACTATCTTACTTAATAGGACCTACTCTTATTATAATATAGCTATCTAGTCTAATAGTTCGCGTATTAAGATAATTACTAGGACTAATATTACTAGTATACTTCTTCCTCTTATAAATTAATAGATTAAAAATATTAGCTATATCTAATTATTAAAGCACGTTTACTATTTCCGTGATAGTATTTCTAAGGCGTAGTATATTAATACTCTAAAAGATAAAGTTATAGATATAAAGCTTATCTTTAATTAACTTAGTAATAAGGATCTATCTTATATAGTAAGTTTATACTAATTAATTTATTTATAATAAAGACTAATTCTTTATATAGCTTAAGTTTATTATTATTATAACTAAGAAGTAATATTATATTTACTTCCTTCCCCTAATAGGTCCTATATCTAATAAAAATAGAAATCTAGTACTAGGGGTTATTATTAATAGAGACGTTACTTACCCCTTTAATAATAAGGTCTACCTCTACTTATATTCTATAATTTAGGGTATAGCTTAGCTAATATATTACTTAATTATTATAAATAAGATAGGCGTTAATATTAATAAAACCTAGGTAATACTCTATAAGTCTTACTATTAATATTAGTAAGCTACTACCCCTATCTTATTATATATAATAATCCTAGCTTTTAGAGATAGAGTATTAATTATTAATAGTCCCTACTATCTACTATACTTACCTAGTATCTAAGTAAGGAGAATCTTATATTAATATAGTATACCCTAATTATATAAAGCTACTTATAAAGCGTACCTAGCGTCCTAATAGGGAGGTATCTTTATACTTAGCTAAGATAAAGTTAGAGACTAAATAGCTTAAGCTACTACTATTTATACTTATAAATAATAATTATCTAGGTATATAAATTATCTAAGACTACTTTTCTAGTATTTTAAGTCGCTTTATATAAATTAACGGCCCTAATATATTAATTATTAATAATACTAGTAAGCGTATATTTTCTCTACTAATACCCTATTATAAGTAAATATAGCTTACTATATATACCGGCTCTCCTAGTTATTTATAAATATATGTATATACTATATATACTTTTCCTAGTATAGATAGTAATTATAAATAGGAAAATAACTAGTAATTAAAATATTATATTATTAAAATTATTTACTATTTATTATTCTTCTATTTAAGGTATAATATAGTATATATATCACTCTATTATTATAAATAAGATAAGTATTAATATTAGTAAGTTTTAGGCTATAATAACTAGGACTAATATCTATAAAATACTTCTTCCTTATATAAATTAGTAGAATAATAATAGTAGTAATACTAAGTATAAATATTAAAAAGAGGGTTAGTATAAGTAATAGCGCGTTTAAGCTAAATTTAAGCTAAGTTTAAGTTAAATCTAGGCTAGATCCGGCTTAAACGCGCTATTAAATACGCTATAAAAGCTAATTAGCCTTTATTTTAATTCTTATCTTCTCTTATCTATCCTTTCTTTATTTAATAATCCTCTACTATTAATATAATTACTATTATCTATATATTATTCTTCTATATATAAATATAACCCCTTCCTTAAATAAATAAAAGTTATCCTATCTAGAAGTATATAAACTTCCTTCCTAGTCTAGATAAATTATATATATAGCTAATTAACCTATTTATCCTAGGATAAATTTTCCTTAGATAACGCGCTTTCTAATTATTTAGAGCCTCTAAGGATAGGAGTAAAGTATTAAAAGACCTACGCTATTATTAATAATAATAACCTAGGGATATTACTATTATAGATATACGCTATAATATACTATTAACTAGTAACCTTATATAATACTTATTAGTATCTTAGTCCTCCCTAGTTATTTCATTTAATAATAAGAATATATAGAAAAAAAATAAGTATAGACCTTACTCCCCTTAATCTTAATTATAATTATAAGGGAGTATACTCGCGTTAAGTTTAAAGTGTTCTAAAGGCTCTAATAGAGACCCCCTATTATTAATATCCTCCTATCCCTTATAAATACCTAACCGCGATAATCTATTATATAAGGGTTAATACCTTTAAGGTTAGATACCTTAATACCCTAAATAGGTTTTAACTCTAGGGTATAAAGTAGTTATAGCGAATATAGTACTATATATCTAAGTGACTATAACTATAAGTATCTATAATAAAGGGTACGGGCTATAAGCTAATATATAGTAAAAGGTATAAATAAGTATACTAATTAGGAAGATTTAAATAAGGATTATAAATTATCTTAGAAAGGTAGAAGGGTAGCGTAACTATAATATTTATAAAATACTAGTACTATAAGAGGTAAGGAAAGTTAGTATCTACTATACTAAATCTAAGTTAATTTACTTACTTTAAGCTAGATTTATAATAGAATTAGCGAAATCTATAATTATATAATAGGGAAGGCTTAAGATACTATATAAAGCTACTATACCTTTACTAGTAGCTATAATAAGTATATAAAGATACTCTTAAAGGGAAAGGCTTTTCTAAGTATTAATATCTATAATATAGGTTCTTAAATTAAATCTAGGACTTCTACTAACCTAGTCTTAGCTAAAGCTATTAAAGGCTTTCCTAAATAATATAATTATTAAGATAATTACTTCCCTATTTTTCCTTAGTAATTATAGAAACCTAGGAAATAATAAATTAATAAAGTATATATTTAATCCCTTAATACTAGAATTAATAATTCTAGTATTAATAATAATCTGGTATATAATTAAGGAATATTAATATAGTTTATAGTAGATAGTAAAGTTTAAGGGTTAGATTATTAAGAGTATAAGCCTTTAAATTTAAATCTTAAAAGCTACGTTAATAAGATCTTTAAAACCCTTTAAATAAATTAAGGAGATATAATACTATTAAAGGGTAGATAGATAAAAGGTAATTAAGATTATATTATACGCTATTATTATCTAAATTTTAAGTATAAAGGAAGATTATAATAATAAGGAAATTATAAACTTTATATTTAAAGACTTACTTAATAACCTTAATAACCTAGACTATAAGCTAGACTCTAATAATCTAACTTAAGGATAATATTATAGTTTAAATAGTACTCCTATTAGTAGAAATAAAAGGGGGCCTTTAATTAGTAGATTAGAGTTAACTTAAAAGGAAAGTTAATATATTATTAAATTTAAATATAGGCTAATATTAAGTAGTAGGCTCTATTAAATAGTACTCTAATATATAATATACTAGTGAGAGTATTATAACTAATATTAGGGAATAGGAGAAATACTAGATAGTATTAATAAAATATAAGTTAGTAATATTTAAGTCTAAGTTAGCCTAGGTTAGCTTAAGTTAGCCTAGTATTAAGCTACCTTTCCCTCTTTAAGCCTAACTTCTCTCCTACCTTAATTAATAGAGAAGTAGGTAGATAAAGAGGAATAAGAATAGAGGTAGGAGTAGGGCTAAGAGGAGGCTATCTATAATAAAGTATAACCTTAATTAGGTTATAATAGCTATATATACTAATAATTTCTAATTATACCTAGTCTTTATAAATAACTATAATTATAAAGTAAAAAGGCGTAGTAACTATTAAAGATACTTATCTTTCTTAGGGTTATATATTAATTATACGCTAATTATTAGTTAATAAATAGGCTACCTAGGATCCTACTAATATTAATATAGAACCTAAGGTAGTAGGTAATAAGTACCTTACTAAAGTTAAAGGAGTAGTAAAGTAATAAAAGATAAAGCTAGGCCTTATATATATAACTTAAATAAAAAAGCTAGGGATAAAGAAGAATAGTACTATTATATAATATTACTAAACTAGGCTACTAGAAACTATTATAAATAATAGTATAAGGTATTAAAAGTTCCTAAAATACGCGCGGTTAAATAAGGAGGTTAAGTTAAGACTAGGTAATAATTAAGATTATAAGTCTCTATAATTATATAAATAATTTATTAATCTATTTATTTACTAAGGAGTAGTTAGAAATAATACTATATATATAAACTATTATACTTACTATTATAAGAGTAATATTACTATTATATTATAACTTAATAATATTAGGGTTAGTAGTAAAAAGGTACTATATAAAATAAGCATAGATAATAATATAATAGAGGTTTATAAAGATAACTATATATATATATATAGTAATAAAAGTTATTAATTCTACTATATCTATATACTATAATATAGTATTACGGATTTCGGCCCCTAGCGCCTAAGAGCTAGCACTTATACTTAATAGTTTAAGGCGCCCCTAGCTACCCCTAGCCGTTAGGGCTTCCATCCCTAAATTACTAATAAAAGTTATTATATAAGATAGATTCCTATACTACTAAGAAAGTAATATACTTTACCTTATATAAGCTTTACTTAGATTAATTTAAAAACCTTTACGCCTACCTTACTAAATTTAAGGAGTATATAAATAAGCTTTTATAAATAAATAGTCTACTAGAAATAGATTTCTAGATAGTAGTCTTTAAGAGGGGCCTATTAGAAGAGATAAAGGAAGCGGTTTATACTTATACTAAGATTACTTAATCTAGGGGTAAGTTATAGGATTTTAAGTATATTACTATATTATTAGTTAATAGGTTTATACCTTTAAAGACTAAAGAATTATTATAACCTACTTAATAGGTTATATAATATATACGCTTAGTATACGTTACGCCCTTATATTAACCTGTAAGGGGAAATAATATATAAGGCTTACTAGTTCTCTTTAAGGGATTTATTAGATCCCCCGTAGAATAATTCTTAAATTTCTTAAGAATTAGTCTTACTATAAAAATAGACTAATTTTATATTATTATATAACCCTTATAATTTATAATTCTAATTCTTCTAATTCTTCTACTTATTTAAGGGTAGTAATCTATTATTAGTTATAGTAAATATAACTCGCTCTAGTAGTATTATAAGTAATATACCGTTATAATAGAGTTAAGATAAAAGTAGTTTATTAAATACTATTAATAATAATCTTAGTTAATAGGAAAGGGAATAGGAAAGTTATATAGGGGATATAAATAAACTTAATAATACTAAAAATACCTCTAAGGGAGATTTAGAGAATTATAAAGGAAGTGTTCCCCTTATAATAGAACGCTTTATATAGGTAAGGTATAAGTAAGAAGAGTTACTATAAATTTAGTAACTTAAAGAAGTTAAAGTAGATATTACTACTTTAGAATTAAGTGAATAGATTTCTCTTTATAGTAATAGTAATATAGGTTAGAAGTATATATATAATAAAGCTAAGGAGTACTTAAGTCCCTTCTAAAGTATATTAAAGTTAACCCCTATTCCTAACTATTATAATAAGAATATCTATAAATACTAAGACTAGATATAATAATATAATATATCTTTTTTATAGACTTTATTTAACTTTATTATATAGATATTATATATTCTATTTATAATACTAGTACTTAAGAGTAACCTAGAATAACTTTAAGCTACTTATTTATATTCTTATCTATTAGAAATATTAAGTTAGAAGGATTTTATAAACTTTTTATTAAATTATATTAAGGATCTTATAAATAGGGAGTTAAATATATATTAATAATATATTAATATATATTAATACTTAATATAAGTAATTTATAAGTTTAAAATATACTTAATATCTTTAAAAGCCTAACTTCCTAAAAAAGTTAAAAGTAAGTAGGTAATAAATTTATATACTAAGCTTATTAAAGAGCTTTAAATTACCTTTATAAATTAAGGGTCCCTACCTAATATAAGAGATAAACTCCTATTATTAGTAGTATACCTTAAAGCTAATATTAATAAGACTAGAGGCCTTAATAAAAAAGGCTAGTAAAATATATTATATAAGTACGCGGATTATAATAAAGGTAAAAAACTATAAATAAATAGAGATAATATTATAAAAAGATAAGGAATAAGTAGTTATAATAATAAGAGTAATTATAATAAGCCTAAATTACGCGACTTATTAGATATTACTTATTAGAATTATAATAAAAAGGGCTATTATATTATAAGTTATCCTAATCTACTAAAATAAGGCGGATTCTAATAAAAAGGAAGATACTTAAACCTTATTATAATAGGTAAATAGGGCTAATATATAAGTAAGGAGTAGGGAAAAGGCTAGACCCTATTAAGGACTCTAAATTATTAGAGGAGAAGTTATAAGGAGTAGAAGTTAAACCTCTAATATTATATTAATATAAAGTTAGAGTAATACTAAAGTATAAGCCTCTTAAGTATAAGGGATATCTTAATTATAATTCCTAGCTAAATATTATCTTATAAGCTTATACTATTAAAGTAAGTTTAAAATATATTAAAAATACTAAATTACTATATCTAAGCTTTATAAATAGTAAGCCTATCTTTTATTATAATATATATAATATAATATATTAAACTATTAATAGTTAGGGTTCTTTTTATTAATATACCTATATTTTTTATATAATAGATAAGGTAGGACTACTACTAGTTATTAATAGACTTATATAATATATAATAGGTATTAAGGTTAATATAAGTATAAGGAAGTAGTATTTTAAAATTAATAAGTTATTATTTTAACTAAATAATTTATAATAGTTTATAAAATTCTTAAAGAAATAGCCTACTATTTATATACTTCTTATTTCTAATATTATTAATCTAGAACTTATATAATTAAGACTTAGAGTAGTAGGTATAAGTAATCTAGATAAAGAATATATAGTTAATTTATATATATTACCTCTAGAATTTAATAAGTTCTTAGATATATTCTTAGTTAAAGAAGCTAAATATCTATTATCCTATTAAGGAAGTAATTATATTATTAATATAATTAGTAACCTACCTTATAAACCCTTATATAACCTATTAAATATAGAGTTAATAAAATTAAGATACTATCTAAATAAAGCCTTAATAAAAGGATAGATTAAGTACTCTAAGAGTCTTATAAGATTATCTATCCTATTTATCTTAAAGAAGGATAGAGGCTTATATTTATATATTAACTACTATAAGTTAAATAAAGTAACTATTAAAAATAGATATCCTTTACCCTTAATTAATAAAATATTAAATTACTTAAATAGAGTAAAGGTCTTTATAAAACTTAATCTTAAGGATATATATTATTATATTTATATCTAAAAAGGAGATAAGTAGAAGACTATATTTTATATATAATATAGTTATTTTAAGTATTTAATAATACTATTTAATCTTATAAATACTCTAGTAACCTTTTAAGCTTATATTAATAAGTCCTTAATAGGGTTACTAGATAAATTCTATATTATTTATCTTAATAATATTTTTATCTATTTAGAATTATATATAAAGTATAGGGATTATATATATAAAGTACTTAAGCGGCTTTAATAGTATAAATTATTTATTAACTTAAAGAAATATTAATTCTTTATAATTAAAGTAGAGTTCTTAGGATTTATTATCTTAATTAAAGGCGTTATAATAGATTAGCGTAGGGTAGATACTATCTAGTTATAACCTAGGCTAAAGAGCTTCTATATAAACTAACCGTCGAGTCGGGATTTAGTACCAAGATTTAGTACCGACCGAATACTCGGGTCAGGGTCTTAGTACCGACTGAAATACTCGGTACCTACTTCCGGTACCGACTCGCCAAGGCCTCGATACCTTGGCGAATCGGGTTGACCCGACTCGAATCGCTAAGGTATCGCCAAGACGCCAAGCCCCTAATAAAATAGTAAGGAACCCTAGATTTTTTTTGGAATTACGCCTATACTAAAAAAAGATTTTTTTTTAATTAAAATTTTAATACCCCTTCTAGTTCTCTAGGGATATGCATTACCTTTTTGCATTACCTTAAAGAATTACCTAGGTTAGGCTAGGTAATAATAATAATAATAATACTTAGTAATATAGTAGTAAATTATAGATATAATAGTAAATACTATTATAAATAAAAAATATTAGTAATATTATAGGTGTTATTCTTATAGGAATAGCTACTTAGTAATTATCTTTTTATATTATCTTATTTACTATTAAGAATTACCTAGTTAATAATAATAATAACTCTTAGTAATCTATTAGTAAATCTTATATATAGTACGAAATATTATTATAGATAAAAAATATTCCTAATATTATAGTTATTATTTTCTTAGGGATATATATTACCTTCTTATATTACCTTATTTACTTTTAAGAATTCCCTAGGTAATAATAATAATTAGAAAAAAAAATAGAAAAAATAGTAAGAAATACTACTAAAGATAAAAAATATTACTAGAAAAAATGTCTTAGCGATTTAAGTTAATACTTCGGTACTAATACTTGGTACCTACCTAGGTACCGACTCGAGGTACTCGGTACTTACCTTAGTACCGACTCGAGGTACTTAGTACTAGATCTTGGTATCGAATCGCTAAGACTCGAGTCGGGTACCCGACTCGAGTTCGAAGTATCGACTCGACGCGGTTAGTCTACTTCTATAAAGTATAGATTTTTCTTAGATTTATAAATTTTTATTATTATTTTATTTATTAATATCTATAAATTATATTACCCTTAATAGGGCTATTAAAGGATAGTATAAAAGGTATTAAGATAGGTCCTTTTAATTAGTATAATAGAGCGGAGTATATATTTAATATACTCTATTAAGTATTTCTTAATATACTAATATTAAGATATTTTAATCTTATTACCTATATAAGTTAAGACTAATATATATTAGATTTTAGACTAGCTAGTATTTTATTATAACTCTAGGAATTAGGTTAGTAGTATCTTATAACCTTTTAAAATAAGAAAATTAACTTAGTTAAAGAATATTATAAAACTTATAATAAGGAGTTACTTATAATAGTTATAATCTTTAAGTAGTAGAGATATTACTTAAAAGGTAGTTTCTATCTAGTTAAAGTACTTATTAATTATAATAATCTAAGGGGTTTTATAAATATAAAGGCCTTAAATAGTTAATAGGTAAGATAGGTAATAAGACTCTTAACTTATAACTTTATTATTAAGTATAAATTAAATAAGACTAACCTAGCTAATATACTATTAAAGCGCCCTAATTATAAAAGTAAGGGTAAAGTAATAAATAAACTTATCCTTATATTATAATAAAAGCTATTAATAGTAGTAGGTTTATTAAACCCTATTTTCTATATTATAATTAAGTCTTATATATTTCCTATATTAAGATAGAGCTTATAACCCTCTAATAATAAAGGTAAACTTATTATAATATATAATATATATATAAGGTAGTTATAAATACTAGTACTAGTTATAAGATTAATAATACTAGGAATTATTAATATAACTATTAAAATAATAGTTTTAGATAGAGTATATCTATTAAGGCGTAAGAACCCTTAACCTAAAATTATAAGGAGTATAAGTAAGATACTACCTTAATATACTTATAATATAACTAAGAAATAGCTTAATCTTATTACTAGAACTATTAATTATAAATAACTTATTCTATATTTTCTAGCTAGTATAATAGTAGAGAATAAAATAGTATATATTATAACTTTAAAGTTTATAATTAAATTAATTAAAGTACTTTAATAAGAAGATATTTTTATTAGCTAGTAACGCGTAGGTAAAATAATAGATAAATAAGTTAAGAGAGCTAGTTAATAGATATTTAATAGTTAAGGTTTACTTAGGTATAATAAGAAGTTATATATTCCTAAAGACTTATTAGTTTATAAAGAGCTATTAAAACGCTATTATAATAACCCCTTAATAAGGTATTTTAGGCTTAATAAGACGCTTAGTCTCCTTTACTAAAAGTATACCTAGATAGGTATAAAAGTAGATATTAAAGAATATATTAATTCTTATAATATTTATTAAAGAGTTAAGGTAAAATAATATTAATTATATAATAACTTAACTATACTTTCTAAGCTAACTAAGTTATAAAGGTTAATTATAATAGATTTTATTATAAATCTTCCCTTATATAAATAGTATAAAGGTATTTATAATATTATCCTTATAATTATTAATAGGTATATAAAGATACTTTACTACCTTCTTATATAAAAGGATTATAAAGTAACTAATCTTATAAATATCTTATTTAAAGAAGTCTTCCTAAAGTATAATATACCTAATAATATTATATTAGATTAAGGGAGTCTATTTATAAATATTTATTAATCTAACTTATACTATTATTTAAAGTTAAATTATAGGCTAAGTATAGCCTTCTATTTATAAATTAATAACTAAATAAAATATTAGAATTAGATATTAAAATATTATTTAAGAACTTATTATAATAATAGATAAGATAATTAAGTAGGGTTATTACCCCTAGCTAAATTTATATATTATAGTATAAAGAACGCGATAATAGGTTATAATCCTTTTAAGCTTTATTATAACTATTAGCCTAAGATTCTTATATATTCTAGGAATAAAACTTATTAAGAGGAGGTACTAGATATAAGATAATATATCTAAAAACTTTATAAATTATATAAAGACCTATTAAGTTAATAGTAAGATATATTAAAAATATAAGTAAAATTTTATAATAAGAAGTATAAGTTAATATCTTTTAATTAAGGAGACTTAGTTATATTAAATATAAAGAATTTAAAGTAAAAGTAATTAAGTAGGAAGCTATCTTATAAGCTTATTAATCTATTTTATATCCTTAGACCTATTAATAAGTAGGCGTATTACCTAGTATTACTATTAATATATATAATCTACCCTATTTTTATATTTCTCTTTTAGAGCTATATATATATAGGTAAGGTAATACCTTTATACTTAAGCTACTACCTCTAGAACTTATTAATAATAATAAGTAGTAGGAGTTAGAAGAGATTTTAGATAAAAAGATAAAGAAGGGTAAACTCTAATATCTTATTAAGTAGAAGGGATACCCTCCCTAATATAATTAATAAGTTCTAGAAGAAAATTTAAAAGATATATAAGAAATATATAAAGACTTTAATAAGAAGTAAAAGCGCTATTATTATAAATAGGAGTTATAAATATTAAGATAGAATTAATAAAGGTAGAAAGGAATATTTAATTAATTACTTAAAAGTAAGTATAAAAAGTATTAATCTCTTTTATCTTACCTACTAGGAGTAGGTAAAACGCCCTAGGGGCGTTAATATATAAGGATAACTTAGGAAAGAAATAAAAAACTATCTAATTAAATTAGGAGAAGGGAACCTAGTATTAAGTAGTTAAAGCTTACTTAATTACTTATATAAGTATAAGTAATATAATATTAATATACTAGGTACCTACTCTTTATTATCTATATCTATCTTATCTTTTAGGCTAAAGGTTAAGGGCTTAAGGCCTACTTAAAGATATATAAGTAATAGTTATAATAATTAATAAATATAATAAAAGTATAAGGAAGTATACTTTAACTTACTTAATATTATAAATACTTATAAGGGTTTTATTAATATATTTTATTATTTAAAGAATTATAGTTTATATTTATTAATATATTTATTAATTTCTTTTTATTATTAAAATATATTATAATATAGTTATAAGAAGCTAGCTTAAAGTAGATAGTAATTATAATATTTATAAGGGTAATACTTATTACTTAAAGCTTTAATTTATCCTTTAGAGTATTTAGATAATCCGCGTTATTAATTAATTAATAAAGCTTAATTACCTTATTATAAACTAGGATTATATTATTAGAGATCTAGAAGTTAAGTAATAAATATATATTATAACTATAAAAGTAACTTAAGAATATAAGGAAAACCTATTAATTTATAATTATAATAGACTTTTAAATAATAGTTATACTACTTAAGTATTATTTTCTTTCTATTAGTAATTATAAATATAATATTACCTATACTATTAATATATATATTAAGTATAATATAATTATAAATACTTATACTTTATAAGTTCTTTATTAATATAGTAAATATACCTCTTATATATATTTTATTTTAAATAGGGAGCTCCCTAGGAATATATAGCTAGGGAAGTAGGGGTAAGAATAATATACTATTTTATGTTAACTACGTAGTTAAGATATACCTAAGTACTTATATTTATAAAAGAGAGATAATAAGTAGGTATAACTAGATTATTATCTAGGCTAAAAGGATTATTAATACTCGCGTTAGAACTAGAGTAAGGAGTAGGCTCCTTAATAGGATTATTAATAAGAATCTTTATAAGATTTATAATAGGAGTTTTTATAAGATCCTTAATAATTAAATTACCTAATTAAGTATTAGGATCTACTTCTACTTTTATTATAAAAGCTAAGTATATTATATATATTTTATATTAGATTAGGTTATATTATATTAACTATATTTATATAAAGAGCTAGTAAACTAACTTATAAATAATACCTAAGATATTAAGATATTAAATATTATATAATATAATTAGCTATTATTATATATATTATATATATTATATATATATAAGAAGAGAGGGTACTAAGTACTTAAAAGAATATTAATAATGGTTATAAAAGAGAAAGTATTAAGGAAAATTTTAAGTATTATAATAATAATACTAAGGCGCTAAGATTATATTAGTATAGCTATTATTATTATTTATATAGATTTATTATATATAATATATATACCTTAGATTATACTATCTACTTATAATAGATAGCTATATTATAATATAAAGTTATAAGTACTATATATTATAATTATAATATAAATTAATCTTACTTTATTAAGTTCTTTTTCTTATATCTTATACTAGGTTTAAAGGTTTTTATTAAACTTAATTAAATAGGCTATTTATATTAAATTTAAGGGTAAGTTTCTTTAAGAGAGGAGGTAATTATTATAACCTACTTAATAGGCTATATAATATATATACTTAATATACGTTACGCCCTTATATTAACCTATAAGGGGAAATAATATATAAGGCTTACTAGTTCTCTTTAAGGGGTTTATTAGATCCCTTATAGAATAATTCTTAGATTTCTTAAGAATTAGTCTTACTATAAAAATAGACTAATTTTATATTACTATATAACCCCTATAATTTATAATTATAATAGGTAGTTATAAAATTAGCTATTAACTTAATTAATTATACTATTATAAAATATATTTAAATAAGATATTATTTAATTTAATAACTAGTTTTTAAAATTAAAGAAATCTATCTCTAATAGGTTAATATTAAAGTATAATATACTAACCTACTAATAAAACCTATTAGCCCTATTAACTTTAGCCTAGCTAGATAATAATTAGGATTAACTCTAAGTAAAGTATAAGGGTATTTAAATATAGTAGTTAATAATAGGTAGACTACCTTATTATTATTAATCTAAGAGGGAGTATTAGAACTTAGGCTAGGTTAACCTTAGTAGTTATTAATTAGGACTAGTTAGGGGGTCTTAGTAGACTAGTAGAGATTTCTTATAATAGTTATTCTATTCTATATAGCTATATCTATCCACTAGTTATTATAATACTATTGCACTATACCTAAATTACGTGTAGATGACTTATTGACATCATACTATTCAACATCCGCTGTCTACGATGATATACGGCGCCATATTTGTTGTCATAGCATGTCGCTGAATCGATCAGATATCAGAATCCAGTGGCTATAGATACAACACATGGGTCTTACACCATTGTCCCAGCGAAATCGAACCTGACACGGTAATATTGGGTGGTGGACCTCATTACAGCTCTTGAACGCAATCTTTTTGAGATGAGCGTCGCTCCCCATGATATGCAGGGGCAACGTTCAAAAGATTGAGGACATCGCCGCCTATAAGGCATGGCATCGCCGTTGAAATCAGCGAGCCCACGAGAGCCTCTATCTACCTCCACTATGTCACTGCCACCGTTACTACTCTCATCCAAAGATACGCACCCCGCGGATCTCCACCCTGTATCGAACAGCAATGATACCGACCTACCAGCAGCCGCTGAGGCTCCTCAGCCTCTCTGTGATACAGAAAACCAAGCCCCAGCCAGGTCTGGTATACCCACAGCGATCAGCCGGAGACTCTATCTCTCTCACTTTCTCTCGACATGGAATTCTCGTTCCTTCGAGTTTGGAGCCGTGCTATTTCTGGCCTCCATTTTCACCGGCACGCTGTTACCATTGTCTATATATGCGCTCGTGCGCTCTGTTTCGGCCATAATCTTCGCGCCCATGATTGGTCGTGCTATCGATAGAAGAGATCGGCTCCATGTTGTGAGGTTCTCCATCGGCAAGTTACCCACGTCCGCTTCAAGGAGCACTTCCTGCAATATACATGGAATTAGGAAGACGACCACTGAATTGTCCGCTTACTGAACTGGACAGTTGCTGGGCGAGCAGCGGTAATTCTCTCTTGTGTTGGCTTCTGGGGTCTGAACACCTTCGTAAACATATCTCGGTCTACTAGATGGGGTGTTTTCAGTGCCTTGACGCTGCTGTCGTGTGTGGAGAAACCTTGCTCGGTTCTAAATCTGGTGGCGGTCGAGCGTGACTGGGTGAGTAATACCAGGCGTCGCTCGTTTGACTCGACTAATGGAGGATGGGTATCAGGTTGTCGTGATTGCCGGAGACGACAAGCCAGGGCTTCAAAGTGGGTGATGCTCTAGGCTACGTTTTGGAACGATTAAAGTCCCAAAAAAGTTGCCCCAAGATGCTCAAATTCTGACTACTAGAGCAGCCCTGAACGCTCGAATGCGCCGTATCGACTTAGTGTGCAAGCTTGCTGGTCCACTCTTCATAGCATTGATCGATGGAGCTTCAACAAAGATAGCTATCTTTGTAAGTCTTGGAGTCAACGCCATCTCTATCCCGATAGAGTATAGCGCAATCAAGCAAGTACGTTAAGATTCGAAGAGGATTGCATGACGGCTTACCGGTATAGGTTTACAGAGCGGTACCGCTCCTTGAGGGTCGCAAAGAAGTACCAATAATCATCACCGAAACCGAAGCTTTCAACCCGACTGCATTGAGATCGTCAGGTTTTGTTCCGCATTGGGTTCACACTCTTTACAATATCTTCAAATTCTACTACCAACACCAAGCGTTCCTTCCGTCCTTTGCACTCGCTTTGCTATACCTCACTGTACTGAGCTTCGCAGGCCAAATGGTGACATATCTTATCTCGGCTGGATACAACTCCTTCCACATTGCCCTTGTCCGTACGCTGTCTGTATTATTTGAGCTTTCAGCCACATGGATAGCGCCAAGACTTATGAAGCGGATCACCCCTGCCCGAGCAGGAATGTGGTTCCTCAGTTGGCAGATGCTGTGGTTAGGGGCCGCCGTGAGTTTCTTCTGGGCTGAGCCCGTGTCCCTCATAGCGGCTTCAGGCTTAGCCGCTGGGACCATCTTGAGTCGCGTCGGCCTTTGGGGCTGTGATCTGTGTGCTCAATCTATCATCCAGGAGGTCAGTAGTGCCCTCGTCGGCTATTTCTTTGACCATCTAACATCATCATAGGAAGTACAAGGCAGCCATCGAGGTTCATTCTCCTCCACAGAGGCTTCATTCCAGAACGCTTTCGAGCTGCTTTCGTACGTGACAACTATAATTTGGTCCCATCCAAATCAGTTTCGTTATCCGGTCCTGTTGAGTGCTGTCGCGGTCTATACTTCAGCATTTCTGTTCGGGATATTCCTCAGACGGAGGAGAGGACATCTCATGCACATGCCACCGTGCATCAAACGCCCGGAATCCGGTTGAACATTGGAAAATCGGCTCAGGCATTCTTTCATCCAACAGCTAGATCTAGCACGCCCGCATAGCTTACCTCGCAGAGGGAGCTTAAGAGTGATAGGTCTCACCTCGATCTTAGCGACCTTGTCAAGACCATTCCCGAAAGCGGCCACGGACAGCCAGAGACCCTACCAGAGACACCAATGTACTCGGGTAGCAAGCGGCAAGCAAAGCGGCACTTGATCTCTAAAAAATGCATATAGGCTAGCTTTGGGGACTTGTAATGGAACTCCACAGCTCCTCCAGCCACGGCTTCCATCCCCAGACTGCGTGCGAAGATACTGGCGCTAGATCACATACTAAATCCGAAGGTTCACAGAACCTGAGTGTACCTATCTAGTCACAGTCAAAGAATTACAGGTGATCATCCCACCAATATCTCCAATACCAAGTCTTGAAACCGTGAGAATCCCGTCTACGACCTAAGGTACACTTCTATAATCTACCACACAGTCAGTCTTCATTCGTATAGTAACCTACACTTCAACCTCGGGCATGACTAGTAGATCCACAAACTCCCGATAAAAGAAATCATCAATAATCTCGACGTGATAATGTTGTGGTACTTACCTGATAGATGTTGAAACATGTTGAAATAGGATACAATTGGTTAGACTAGCCGCGTACTAGACGCGCGCTAGTACCCGTCTTGGCATCCTATATATCCTATCTCTCTCCACCTATATAGCTAGTAATATAATAACTATTACCATTCTACCTATTTTAATAGGTTATAAGCCTAGGCGCAGGGTATTTATTTATTTATTTACCCTACGACTACTATTAATACTATCCCTCCTAGATTACCTTTATATTAATACTACGTACTACCGTAAAAAGGGGGCTAGGGAATCTACTAGTAGAATTTTCCGCTAAGATATTAAAACCTAGCTGAAATCCTCTCTAACTTAAATAATAACGACCCCTTAGCGGCGGTATATAATAGTTTACTAATTATATAAATAATATCTATTCTCTATATACGCTAACTACCTTAATAATAGTTATTTATACCTATTACCTAGCTAATACCGTAGATAATATATAGCATTCTTATAAAAGGGGGCTAGAAAGATAGAGAAGGCTAGGAATACTTACTAACCTCTTTATAAATTAGCTATATCTATCCCTTCTTCTATAGACTCTTCTCTCCCTCCTTCTTATTATTCTAATTACTTTATACTAGAACTTAAAGAATTTAAAGAAGAAATCTATTAATAGTTAATTAATATTTACCTTAAAGGTCTTCTAGCTAACCTTTAAGTAAACTACTACTTCCTTAATTTCTTATATCTCTACTAAGATATTAGCTATAAAATTAACTAAGAGGTAGCTACTACTATTAACTATTAGGGAATACTATTAGATAATACCTCCTTTATACCTTTACTAATACTAGAACCTTATCCCTTAAACTAATTACTATTATTTTTAATAGAAGGCCCTAGAATACTAGGTAAAAGTATTATCTTTAACCTTATTATAAGGTTAAGACTATCCTCTATATATTTATAGTTATTAATACTAGTACTAACTTAGTCTCTAATACTAAATCTATATAATCTAGATACTAAGACTAAAGATATACCTCCTACTAGTACTAAAGTAGAGATTAGAGGGGGCGGTAACTACCCCCTTATACTTATTCTTATACTAGAATCTAGTTATAACTAGCCGCTATACTCCTATAATATATAGTCTTATATTATCCTTAATAGCCTTAAAGCTATCTTTAAGATAGACTATATTATCCCCGCGACTTAAAACCTTTAGGAGATTTAGGATAATAAGTATAACAAGACCTATAAGGTAATAAAGGTATATTATAATACTAATACTTATAATATAATTAAAGATAAGACTATCCCCTTAATAGCTTAGAAGATCCTTAAGGACTTTTATAAGCCTTAAAGTACTAGTATCTTTAATAAAACTATCTATAATTTTAATACTCTCTTTTACGCTAACTATAAAGATATTAGTAACTATATAAGTAAATTTAGAACTATTAATTCTAACCTAATTAACTTAGGATATAAGCTCCCTTATATCTTTATTATTAATACCTACCTCTAGTATCTTAGCGTGAAGTTTAATACCTTTTAAAGTATATTTATTTAGATATATACTATTACTATTAAGGAAGGTACTATAATAGTCTTATTTAATAAACTTATACTAGTTATAATAAATAAAGAAGCTTATTAGAACTTTATAAAGTCTTCTACTATAACTACTATTATAACTACTACTTACCCGCTCTACTAGGCTAGGTTAAATATATATTATAGTAATAAGTACTATAACTACTATAATTATTTAGGCTACGTAGAGTCCGACTATTAGACTAAGTACCTTAAGTTAATAAAGGCCTTCCTTAAGATAGTTAAGGCGGATAAGAGCTAAAACTAAGGGGGCTATAATTAAGGGGGTAGTAATACTAGAGGTAAGTATCCTTATATACCTACGGAGTTTAAAGACCTAGTTATTAGCTTTATAATTATACTAAGTACGACTAGCCTTACTACTACTATCCTTCTAGATACGGCGTATAACTAATATATTATTAATAATTAAAATATCCTTAAAGAATATAAGGCGATTCCTAAGTCCCCTATTTATAAGATTAGCTAGGCTAGTCCTTATATAATAGGGCATAGCACCGCGGTTATCCCTTATAAGACTAGTAAGGGAATTAGGGTAAAAGTATATCTTACTAATATCTTTTATATCCTAGATACCTAATTAAATTAAATTTTAATATCTTAACTACTCTATCTTAGGGCTAAAGTCTCCTTTAACTTATAAGAGTATACTATTACTTATAAAGGCTACGTCTTTATATATACCTAGTATAATAGTATCTTCTACTTTAATACTTAAGATTATCTAACCCTAGCCTTTACAGCCCTAGTAATTATATCCTAGCTTCTTTTAAAGTTAAAAGTATATATATTCGCGGCCTTTTAAGTCTCCCTATTTATTAGCCTCTAATATACCCGTATAAGTTATTTAGGCTAATAGAACCTAAAATAGCTAATAAATATATCTAGTAGAATTAACCTTAATAAGGTTATCTCTAAGGATTATATATATAATATCTATATAGAGACCTAAATAATAAGGGCTCTATATAACTATCCTATTACCCTAGGGAAGTACTTATATAAGCGTATTAATAGCGACTTAATAAGCCCTTATAAGGTTTATAAAGGGATTATTATAACTTATAACAGCTCCTAATTCTTTAGTATAATACTATATAACTATACTAAGGAATTAGATATTACCCTACTTAAAGCTAAAAGCGAGTTCCTCCTAGCCTTTAAGGCCTTTAAGGTAAACTAGGAGCTTCCTATATAATATATATAACGCTGTTATACTAATAGCGGAGGGGAATTTAACTCTATAGCCTTTATAGAGTACCGCTAAGCTAATAGTATTATCTAGGAGAGTATAATATAAGATACTCCTTAGGTTAATAGGTCTATAAAGCGTCTTAGTAAGACCCTAATAGATAAGGCCTATACTATACTTATAGATAGTAGGATAGATTATAAGTACTAGCCTAAATTTATTTAAGCGGCTAGCTACCTCTAGAATAGGTCCCCTAAGTCTAGTGTTAAGATAATACCCTATAAGAAGTTTAATAGCTACTAGCCTAACCTCTCCTATCTATAAGTACTTAGCTCTTAGGCCTTCTATTATACTAGTAGGACTACTACTAAAATTAGTTACTTTAAGGCCTATTCCCGTCTAGGTCGACTTATTAGCTATAAAGGCGAGGCTATCTACTATCTTCTTAATAATAAATCTAGGAAGCTCGCTTAGTTATCTAATATCTACTTTATTAAGAAGGTCCCCGTAGGCTATATTAAACTAAAAGTAAAAAGGTATATATCTATAAACCTCCCCTACTACTCTAAGCGGGTAGCTAGTAATGCAAGGGGGTAATCTCCCTCTAGAAGTAAAGTATTACTAATTAAAGGTATACTACTAATCTACGTTAAAGATATAGCGGCTAAGGATAAATCCTACCTTAAGACCCCGTTAGATATCCGCCCTAAACTAAATTAGGCCTATCTAGTAATATTTTATTAAGACGCTAATAAGCTCCTATTATTAACTAGGGTTTTATCTAGTTACCTAGAATTTAAAATACCCCCTAATAAACTACGTAATAACTCCCTAGATCTACTAGTAATATTTACTTTCCTAATAATAGCTAAAGGCACGGAGCCCTTTAAACTTAAATTATATGAGGAAGCTATAATAAATAATACTAAGAAGGACTAGGAAGTAGTATTATAAGATAAATTTAACTCCTTTACGTAGAATAATATATAGGCACTTAGATAGCTACCTCTAGGTTAGAAGGTACTCTAGAGGAAGTAGGTATTTAAGTTAAAAAGGGGGCCTTATAGTAAAGTCCTCTAATATAAGGCACGCTAGGTAGTTAGGGGTTGAAAATAGTAGGAAGGGATTAATTATAATAAGACCTTTACTTTAGTAGTAAAGTTAATAAGTTATAAGGCTATCTTTATACTAGCTATATCCCTTAACTAGGAACTAGACTAAATAGATATTAAGACTACTTTCCTTTATAAAAATATTAAGGAAGATATTTATATTAAATAGCCTAAAGGCTTTACGGCTAAGGGTAAGGAATACCTTATTTATATCCTAAAAAAAGTACTTTATAGCCTAAAATAATTACTTTAGGTCTAGTTTTTTATACTCTTTATATTCCTAAAGACTTAGGGCTTTATACTACTTATAACTAATAAAAGTATTTTAATTAATTATAAAGATTAAGTTATTATTATAGCCTATATTAATAATTTACTAATTACTAGACCTAGTTAAACTACTATTAATTAGGTTAAGGCTATACTTAGTAAATACTTCTAGATAACTAACCTTAGCCTATATTCCTTCTATTTAGGTATATTAATTAGGCGGGATTAAGTAAATTAGGTATTATAGCTAGGTTAAGAAGCTTATATTAAAAAGGTATTAAGGGACTTTAATATATAGGAGTTATACCCCGTAGTAACCCTAATAGATATAAATAAGTTATAGGTATCTAAGGAAGACTATATAACCCCTAACACCTTTTAAAAGGAATATTAATTAGCTATTAGCTCCCTAATATATACTATATTAAGGACTAGGCTAGATATTACTTATATAGTCTTAGTAGTTAATAGATATAGATTAAACCTAAATTAGTTATATTAGATAGCTATTAAGAGGATTTTCTACTACCTTTAAGGTATAACTAACTTATAACTTACTTTTTATAGGAGTATCTTTCCTCTTATTAATTATAGTAATACTAATTAGGCCGGTAACTAAGATACTTAGCGGTTAATTATAGGCTATATTTTTAATATTAGTAGCGGAGTAATAAGCTAATTATTAAAGTAATAGCCTACTATTACCCTATCTAGCTATAAGGTAGAATATATAGGCTAGATATAAGTTATAAAGGAAGCTATCTAGCTTTAATAGCTCCTCGCTAAGCTAGATCTCTCTAAGGATACCTATTAGCTTACCGCCGTAATACTCTATTATAATAATTAGGGAGCTATTACCCTAGCTAAGAACCCTTAGTTCTATATATATATAAAGTATATTAATATCTAGTATTACTATATATAAGAACGGGTTACCGCTAGTAATATTAAGCTAGAATATATTAGGACTAATAAGTAAGTAGCTAATAGCCTTATTAAAGCCCTCCTTAAAGATAAATTTATCCCCTTTTATAAGGCCTTAGGCCTAGAAGTACTATAATAGTAGGAGTTTTTAATATAATAAGGCTTTATAGATACTCCTAGTAGCTTTATAAGCGCTCCCGTAGCTAACTAAGGGATAGCTAGCTCTTAACTACCCGCCCTTCTAGCCTTATAACTTTATACTATAATATTAGAATATAAAATAGACTTTATAAGCCTATTTAACTCTATTATCCTTCTATATTCTAAGCTTAAATAGCGAGTTATACTACTAGTAATATTATCTAGATACTAGACTACTCCTAGTTATAGACTAATATTATAGTAGATAAGTTAACTACTTTCCTATAAAACTATTAGGCTTAAACTATAATATATATTTACTATAATCCTATCTCTTACCCTACTACTAATATAAAACGGAACTAGCGTAATATATTCCTAGATACTAGTAAATATAATACCTATAATAGCTTTTAGTATAATATACCCCTAGGCCGTAATAGCCTCGCTATCTTTACTACCTAGATATATACCTAGGTTAGATAAGAATAAGAAGTAGATAACTAGTACTACTAGGGAGTTATAATCCTTTACCTAGGTATTAATATTATTATTTTTAATTATAATATAGCTAAGGATATAGATACTAAAATTAGGCCTTATAATACCCTCCTACCTACCTAGTATAAGCTTATCTAGTATATTAAAGGTAAGAAACGTGCTATTAAGTTACTATAATATAGAAACCTTAATAGTATACCTCTATAAAATAAGTATATCTTAGAAATAGTTATATAAATAGAATTAGTTACCCTATAATTATACCTACCTTATTAGGGTCTATCTAATCTATATCTAGAAGGCTTTTACTAAATTACTACCCTTTAAATAGAACTTCTACTACCGTCTACTTACCTTCACGCCTATTACCTGGTATTTAGTTAAGAAGAGGGATTTTAGATAGTAGGAATAGAACGTTAATAAGTTAGTTATACTACTATACTAATAAGGTATTTTATTTAAGTAGGAGTGTTAAGATATATTAAAATAGGATATAATTAGTTAGACTAGCCGCGTACTAGACGCGCGCTAGTACCCGTCTTAGCATCCTATATATCCTATCTCTCTCCACCTACATAGCTAGTAATGTAATAACTATTAACATTCTACCTATTTTAATAATAGATATATCCTTCCTAATATATTCGCTGTCGTGCATATTTCCTACTACTAGCGCCAGGCTCTATCTTAGATAATTAGCCTTTCGCCAAAACATTCTTCTTATGAAGGGAATTACTGCCTGAATTCCGTCCCATATATTTCTCTACACAACATACTCCCATCTACTAGAAAAACTCCTCATGACTCTACTCCAGATTTCGATGACTTAGCTCAACGGTTCAACTTTCTGTACGAAATATATCTCTTACTTACAGCTATTCATTCGTTCATTGCCTAAGGTAAGGTTTGATGTCTAGTACGTGCTGGTATTCTCACATGATGGGAGTATGTTTTATCCGAGTCTATATCCTACGTTTTAAGATTAATCACCAATCACCAACTACTAACTACTAACCTGGAATAACATCCATTATCATGACAGTCCCATCCTAAGGTAGCTCCTACATATCCATCTTTACCTACCTACCTACCCACCCACCTCATTTCCCCCCCCCCCAACCCCCCCAAACCCGAAATGAAACCCCATCATCCCCAAAACAACTTCGTTCATACCGCTTTCCACTAGCAGAGCCATGAAACGTTGTCTCTATTTCCACCGTATTATATGAGAGTTATGAAAGAGTGCTATAAAAGAGTGATATAAGTGTTGCAGAGGGGTATTTGTCCTAGGGTGCCGAGAATGGGGTTTTGGAAAGGCTTTGGTGGAGTGGGATGGCGGAGGGATATGGAGATGGGGTAGGGGTATGGAGATGGGGTAGGGGTATGGCGTGGCGGAGGGGGATGGGATAGGGATAGGGGTATGGGATGGGGATGGGGATGGGATGCAGATGGAGATGGAGATGGGTGTAAGGTAGGTGAGGTGTGAGAATTGATAGAGGATGGTTGTGGTAAGTGAGAGGAGGAAGGGTGAAAGATGAAATTCTCGAAAGCGGTTTGTATGCATTATGTCAAATTACATCTGCTCTAGACTATGAGTTCGCTCCTCGAATGTAGAAGTATGGACATGGATAGCCCTCGTCGGCACACTTTCTGCGTGAGGTACATACAACCTTTCCATCACATCACATGTTCATGCCGTACTGTCCGTACTGCCAAATGCAAAACGCCTGTATCGGGGATATGGTACAGCTGGATATCTCTGGAACGCCGGCAAGATCCCGTATGTCTCTGCTCATTGTCTCTTATGTCGCTTCGCTAAAGTTCAATGTCAAGTCTGGTGGAATCCCTTTGGTGTCACGGCCGTTCTCGGGAGTGGTGGTTCTGAGCTCTATCCGTAGATTCGGGGGCGGCCGTGGTGGTTCTGGACCCTATCCGTAGATCCTTCATGTGGCGTGCTCTCTTTCTATCAGATGCCGCGTGGGTCGTGGTTTAGGGATGAGGCTGCTCATAAGGGTTTCGCGTTGTGACGGATTTTTCGTGGGTCATCCTCGTGTTCTAGCTCTCCATCACCGCCGACTGACTTTCCTGACCGGTCTGCTACCGCCTGCGAATGCTTCAGGATCGATATGCCTGAAACCGCTTGATTTTCTTCTACTCTCCCGCCGTACTGGGCTATGTTCTTCAATCACCTCCACAATATCATCCTCAGGCTCCGGTGCAGGTCTTCTTGTTTCTTCGATGATAATAGTCTCCCTCCTACTTTCTCTTCTCGGTGGCGGAGTCCGAGTGCGTTCTCTTTGTACACTCCTCACCTCCATCACCTCACTTGCAGAATGGGTCGAAGGCGGTCGTCGTGGCGACGATCTTCTTGGCGACGATCTGCGTCTGCTAGGAGAGCGGGAGTAGCGACGTGTGACAACTTCTTCTTCGACCACGGAGGATTCGACTTTACCACCTCCTCCGAGGCCGAAGCAGGTGTAGATGAGCCAGAGTATGAGAAGGAAGCCGGCGACGGAGCCAAATACGATTCCGACGACTGTACCGGCTGTGGGACCGGAGTCGAGTCCGGCGTAGTGCGCAGGTATGATTGGAGCTGTGTTGGTGCTCGTACTGGTACTGATGGTGGTGCTAACCGTGGAGCTCGCTGTTGCTGTCGCCGTTATTGTCGTCACTTGTCGGCGGAACAGTGAGGCGAGTGATCGAGGGATAGATTCGAGGGATGGGATCGTCCGTGTAGGAAGGAGGTTGGTTTTCTTGCGAGGGGCAAGTTCGTGTAGAGATGGGAGGAGGGAGCGGAGGGCGAGAGGATGTGGAATCGACGAGAGCACATCAGCGGATGATGGTAGAAGAGGAGGCATGACGCCCAAAATAAATGGTCGTTCGGACTCGATACTGTATGGTTCGCGCAATGTTCACGGTATGATCCCTGGCTGCGCGCAACCGCTGGGGGGGTGGTGACCTTTGAGAACGGATTAATCGCTCACTTAGGACCAAGTGTAGAGATGAGGGATGTGGGTCAAACGAGTGACTGAGTGTAATGATGGAGATGTAGGTGAAGACTCAAGTTGTCGATTGCACGAGAGTGGATTCAAAGCAGCATGGTAAGGTTGGGCATCAGCGTCGGTGTCTCTTGGGTGAAAGTCGAATGCCAAGACAATATTGAGGTGGCTGGCCTCGGCTGAACCGCGGAGGGGGCTGGCGAGTGGCGCTAACCGATAGTTGGAAGTTAATACGGACACGACGGAGTAAGGTAGAATCCCACCCCATCACCAACGCTTTCCCGCATGGTTTTCTGCATGATGTAGACTTTGAATTGCAGGCCTCTGATGCCTTATACACCTTAATCATGCAAGCGAACAGCGTGAGTTCTTTTAGGTGGGAGGCCTCTGCAGCAATAGTGGCCTTCCTGCGATTGAGATGCTGAGCGTGTAGAGTTCTGTTATGAAATGCGACTGCGACACACAAGCAGTTGGATAAAGCAGACCTCCATGTCTTCGCCTTCAGTGTTTGGTGTATGAAAGCAATCAAGCAAACATTGAAAAGACACCCAAGCAATCCATGAAGAGCGAGGCTTATAAGAACTCCACATGTCCAAGGCTAAAGCTTCTCTTGTTTCTTCCTTGTCAGTCTTGAACATCTCAATCAGTGCATCTTCGTCGTTTCGAATAATCCACACCGTTTCATATATAAATATTCAAGGGGTCTACACCTCATCGTCAAAACAATTGATGCCTGTCCCATACGCACGACAGGATCTGAAGATGACAATTTCACAAGTTCATTAGAGTCTGCATGATGAAAATGAAGGCGACAAAGGAACACCTGTCTGCACCACAGACGCATCGAAGTACACGAGGGTGTCATGATCAACACCGTTAGTATTGTGGGTACGTTGAGCGCGCGCGCACTGGTGAAGTGTCAAGTACGCAAACGTCACAAAGGCGCTCCTTTCCTTTGTGTCAACACCTGCCCATTGAACCTAATTCAAAAAGTGCTTCTCGTAATTCCTCCTCCTCCATCTTCCAATTCATCACAGCAGAGATTCTCACCAGGCTAGAAATCTACACAAATCCCTCTTTCACCAACTCTAGATTCATCACAGCAGAACACTCTCACCAAGCTAAAAATCTACATTGCATTCCAAACAACTACCCACACACTAACATTCAACCTGTCAGAATGTCCGTCCTCGCCACCCATCTACTCCCAGGATCCAAACGCACCTTCAGCAAGGAGTCCCAAGAGTCCATCACCCTTCTCAAGGGCCTCGGTGTCGAAGGAGACCTTCACTGCGGTGAAGAAGACCAGCACGAGTATAATAGGCGACAGGATACCAAAAAAGTAGGAAAAATCCGCAAGAATCTCCGCCAAGTACACCTGATCCAGAGCGAGCTCTATGAGGGAGCAGAATTCCACGGGCTCGACGGCCAGCGCGTGAAGCCCGGACAGTTAGGTGAGAATATCACCACTGTCGGTATCGATCTCGGGGCTCTGGGAGAGGGAACGAAGCTGTATTTTGTCGATGAGCAGGCCGTCGAGGAATCTGCAAAGGAAGGAAACGAGAGCCCGAAAACACATTCCCAACTCACGGGACATCACATTGGATTCTACATCATCCCAATCGCCCTAGCCCTCCTACCAATTCTCACATCCAAATCCAACACCATCCTATATCTCTCCGTCGCCCTCATCCTCATCCTCTCAACCACCTTCATAATCACCCACCACCTCTCCCCCCACCCCACCCCCCCATCAACAGCACCAATCGTCAAACTCACCGGCCTACGCGTCCCCTGCTCAAAAATCGACGTCTTCAAAAAAGGCCTCAAGGCCAAATGCCAACTGCCAAACGACGGCAGCAAACCGGGTATGATAGGCGGCGTCATGGGGGTGGTGGAGAGGGGCGGGGTGGTAAGGCCTGGGATGAAGATTGTGGTCAGGCGGGCGTGGGTGTGGAGGAAGTTGCCGCATGTGTGAATGATTGAGGGGGGGTTGGATGTAGATGTGGGGTTTGACATCAACGGATTCAAAATCTTGCCTCTAGATTTTTTCTGTTAGTCAATGGATCGTCAGGTTGCGAATATATGGACTGCATCTTCCGATTCCCTCATCCTACGACGTTGATGTCGTGAAGATACTAATCAACAATAAAAACACCACCGCCCCTCAACCCGTGCATTTCAACCACCAACCGGTTGGAATAACCCTTTACCCCGATTGCCATTGGCACGACGACGCTCGCTGCCAATTTGCAGTCAGTGAACCATGATTGGAGTGTGTGACTTACTTGCACATCGACCTTTCTCCATAACTTTACATCAAGCTATATACACATCCCCAATAATCCCCCATCACCATCCCACCCAACCCAACAATCTCCAAGACCAATAACCTTAGCTATTCTATATCACAATAAAAACAACCCAACCCGCCTTAGACCCAAATCCCCAACCCCCAAATCCCCAAACCCCCCCAATCCAAAACCCCCCCACATACAACACCAACACTCTTCTTCCACCACCCACCACCAACCATCCTCACATCCCCCACAACCCACATCCCTCCATCCACAACCAAATCATACATAAAACCATAAACCAGAATAGTAGTTGAAAAAAAGAAACGTAATTCACAAGCAATACGATAAAAGCTGGTTGTAGAATCAGCGCTAGATTGATGTTTATTAGATAGAGGAGAATTATTTTGGGGGGTTGGGTGTTGGGTGTTGTATGGTAAGGGAAGGGAAAGGATGGGAAGGGAAGGAAAGGGAAGGGAAGGGAAGGGAAGGGGAGGGAAGGGAGGGGAAGGGAAGGGAGGGTAAGGGAAGGGAAGATGAGCTATAGAAACTGAGTGACTGACTGAGTGAGTGAGTGAGTGATTAGCACCAGGAATCTCAGCCACGATGTTTCGTATCGACGTTTGACAGGGCGGGAGTTTTGAGTGGATGGAGCTACAGATCGAACAGAAGCATTTCTCAAATCTGTTCAGGTCATCTACAAGATATCCGAAGGACTTATTGACGGAGGGAGAGAGGTATCGTACAACATTATGCAGCCAAAGTCATGCCATCTATTGAAAGGATCTATGGACGAGGGAGATAGGTATCGTACAACATTACGTCGTCAAAGCCATGTCACAATCATCAATTGCGGTGTCCATTACCGCCGTCACCCGTACCCGTCATGTGCCCATCCCACATACCCGTCGTCGCACCACCGTGGGCATCCTCAAAACCCCCAGGTAGGGGATACCCAGTGCCCGCATCCATTGCTGCGCCCTCGATGGCCGGGCCTCCGAAAAAGAATCCGCCAAAGAGATCGGGCATGAGCGCACCGCCACCGTCCGCCCAGTCCGCATGTGCGTCAAGCCCGAAATTCAGTCCGGTGTCGCTGGTGAACGTTGAATTTTCGTTATTCATCAGAAAGTCAAGGTCGTAGTTATTATCATAACCTGGTGGATCGATGTTGTTGCTGTGCATTGAGGGAGTAGAGGTATGGGACATAGGTCCATACTGCGGTGGCCGTTGGTGCCATTGCTGAGACATCGACGGAGGAAGCGACCCTGTGCTCGTCGACTGCGATGGACTGTCCATGGGGGAAAACGAGGGACGGTGAGCTGCGTATGGAAAGTTCGGTTGGGGTGCATGATATTGTCCTGGCTGATTTCCGGAATTGCGACCGTCTTGAGTCCGCCAAGTTTCTGGAAATAGATCTTTCCAGTTGTCGTCGAATTGTGGTGGTGGTCGAGATGGCGAGGTTGCAACGCTGGGTTTAGGGGGATCCGGGTGCTCGAACTGATGCGACACGACAGGAGATTCGTCTCGTTGGTTGCTGAACCTGACCTGGGAGCCGAAGCCGGTACTGGACATGCACATCTTGATAGTGGCCTTACTCATGCGATCGAAAGCATCGCGGCAGGCTTCGGCCGGTGGGCATTTGTCGATCAAATCGCCGAGGACTGAAGTAGCAGCAAGGACGGTGAAATCGACGTCTTCGAGGGTCTACAGGTGCTTAGCTAATGTCGCTAAGTGCTATCACTGACGGTATGGGTACGTACTAGACGACTGCGTACAGTCGGTGAATGCCATATCGAATATAGGAATGCGATACCTAGATAATTAGAATCTACTAGCTGGTATTTGGCCGAACAAACGTACCGGCCATAAAGAGATGAACTGTGGCAAGATACGTATAATTGACGAGATGTACTCGATGCAATTGTCGATAGAGCTTCAGGACCCTCTGGCCGGCTTCAGCAACCTTGAGGAAGATGTCGTCCTCCTGTTCATAGTTATCTTTGTTCGGCTTCAACGTGTTGTCCACATCATTGTAAGGTCCAGCATCCCCGGCTAGGTCCTGGGGCACGCTCAGAGTCTGTCGATACAGCACGATGACAGCCTGCCAGTAATTGAGCTCGAGGAACTTGACGGAGAATCTCACCGTCGTATCCTGCTGCAGGGGGGCACTCTCCTTCCACTCCCAGAGTCGGCGATCAATGTCCTTGCGCCAAGCATGGAAGGAATCGAAGGGTTGTAGGAAGGGGGATGAGAGGTTCGTGTGCATGTATTGGTTGCTACGCTTTCTGTCCTTCTCATGCACCTTCTGGGCTTGGCGATACTGTAACACCTGGAGGATCTCGGATTGGAGAAGCCGAAGCCGTAGGTAATGGTGCGAGACCCGCTTATAGCTAGGTCCGTTGAAGCTGTGTGAGGGTACCAGGAAGCCATCAGGTGTGATGTCCTTGTCGTCCAACACGCTATACCACTCTGTCGTAATAGCCTGGTCGGTGACCCCAAACGGGCGGCCAACACACGTACCGACGAGGCGGTCGAACGAGTACACGCACCACCAGAGTCTGCGCCGCAGGTCTCGGACCCACTCACGTCGACCCCGTTCTTTTGGGTCGATGCCTGCAGACGACGTGGTGGTCAGAACCTCTGGTGCCCGAAGTGCAATTTTTTGACCAGTCGCTGAGCTAGTACCGTCACCGTCACCGTCACCGTCAAGGCCGATACCGTCCTCGTAATGCAGCCCTAGGTCGACACCCAAACGCACGGCAACACCCGTGATATACCATAGGCCAGGTGCAACGGGGCGTAGTAGTGCAAATCCAGCAAGCAGTAAGACCGCCTGCAGTTGCTCGAGACCACTAACAGACCCTTCCGGACGATCCGCGGCAGGCATGGAGCTTAGGAAATTTTCGAGATGTAGCATAGCGGCAGCGTGGTACTCTTCCTGATGCAGGTTAGTCCCACCGCATGTCTACACTTGTCACTGAGACTTACCGGCTGCCTCTGCTGACTGGGCGATTTCTGCTTCTTTTGGTTCGGGGAAGCGGGTTCTTGCTTTGAGGCTGCCGATCCCGTCCCAGCGCTTGGGAAGTGTTTTGTCTGGGAGTCTTCCAATATGGTACCAGCGCCAATGGCGAAAACAATATTCAACATGTAGAGCTCGCGTGACGACCTTCGCTTATCTTTTGCTGCGTAGGCTCTCCCGAAGAGGACCATAAAGTTGGGTCGGTGCAAGATGGGTATCTGCGGGTTGGCGTGCTCGAAATACAAATTCACTAGTCGAAGCCCAAGCTCTCTATCGGGAAATGCTGCCGGCTTGATGTTTGGTTTGGATTGCAAGCCAAAGACAGAATCTCTCATTGTTGGGTCCCCAAGGGCGGCAGCCGACCCTACTGTTCCAGGCTTGCTGCCACGTCCATTCTTGTCGGATGATCCCGGTACCGAGCTCTTCACCGCCGCGAACACCACTCTTGCAAATGAGATACCACTCGTAGACCCCAAAAAGCGCGGGTCTGACGCGCCTTTTACAGTAACCATGCCGATGTTCGAAACGAGCGTGTGTAGGTGATCCGACTCATCATGTTTTTGCTCCCATTCCAAGCCAGAATCACTGCCTGTGTCTGCCCTACCCCGTCTGATCAAGCTGTTTCCCGTGTTCGAGCGGTCAGACGAAGGTGACTGAGCGGCCGAGGGGTCCGCAACTGGCTTCGCGCCATGGTCGAATTGGCTGGAAGGTGCATATTGGATGCCATGCTCGCCGAGCAGCTCCTCGAGGTACCTCACACGACTTTCAAGGTAGTAGACGTATGTGCGGGGAATCTCTCGCTTGGTGATAGGATCAAATCCAACACACTTGACCCCCGCCTTCTCGCATGATGTGCACGCCGGGAGGCTTTGATCGCATCGATTCTTCCGAAGTCGGCACCGGTTGCAAGCTGATACATTGCGAAAGGACGAGCTGTTGCTGCCGACTGCTGGCGTCGAAGTGTTGGAGAGGGTTGAGGTCTGAGAGACGAGGGAAGGAAGAGCTTGGTAGTCGGAAGCTGGGGGATCTTCGGCCGATAGCCGGGCCCGCTTGTGTTTGGAGGAAGTCATGGCTTGGCTAGAACAAGGGCGATCTTGCCAGTGCGAAGGAGAAAACACCATCCCCATTTCCGCGACATGACTGATGATGATATGGGTGTCATCGTCAAGATGAAGCTGCAAAGGTAGGGTCCCACTGGACCAGATATCTAGCTGGAAAATCGACGATCTTGCCGTGCGCCCAATTTTCTAGTCACCTTCCGTGCAGCATCTTAAGGCATGGTATGGCAGCCAAGGGCCGGGCAGCAGGCGAAGGTCGAGTCAGCCTTGCCTTATCATCGCCCTATCAAAACCTGCTCCTTTGCCTTGACAAATCTTCCGCCCTGTAGGAGCAGGTAAGCGGGCTGGCATCCTCGACTTATCATCTCACACGCGGCGAAACCACATATTCTATGTGCGCATGTTGGAAGACGTTGCGAACAGGAGGGGTCCCCCAAATGTCGATTGCAGGCGAGAGCGCTCTAATCTATAAGGGGTATACGCATCCTCAAGTGTATGCAAGCACATGAAAGCAGAATACAAAGATCCTCCTAGCCCTGTTGTGCTCAGTAGCTCCTCCCAATGTATGTCGTAAGACCCAAGTCTATCGATCCCGTTGCAATGCTACAATCACCCAAGGAAAGTGAAAGAGAAATAAAATCCAGTAGACAAGAATAGAAAGGTCGTAATTTTCGTCTCGGATCTGGAGGCCATGGAGAGATTGAACCCACGCGTTCCAGCCGAGTGGATGGTCGAGATATTATAAGGAATTATAAGCTAGCTGATGGCTACCTTTGAATCGATTTTGCGTATGCGAGGTTCATTCCCTTCGTAGACTTTGGGCAAGTTGCCAGCGGCGTTGATGGCTGCATCAATCACTCGGGGGTCGATCAATGTCTCTCCGGTTATTGGCTCCTCGTCCGTGCGGTTCGGCTGATCCATCCTCCCATTACCCTCCTCCAGCCACAAGCTCTCGATGGCTCCAATCAAACAGACAGTGCCACTAGCCCACCATGCCAGGCCAGTGGAGCCAAATTTCAAGCCCCAAGCGTGCAGGATTCCAGTCGCCGTGGGTCCGCATGCACGAGCAAGGCTGGCAGTAGACGCTGAGACACCGTTGATGACCCCAAGAACCAGTAACGAAGGCGCTGAGTTGGTGAGAAGGATTGCATTGGACGGGAAGGCCAGCACTTGTGCCGTTATTTTCCATAGAAGGCAGAAGTATACCCCAGGCAGTCGGAGTGATTGAGGCAATAGGACTAAATAAGGCACTAAGAGGTAGAGCAAGGGCCAGGTGAACAGGACGAACCGGAATGTCTTCAACGTTCCGAATTTGCTGGCGGCAAGAGGGAAAAGGAAGACCTGAGCCATCATAGAATAGACGCCTTGCACCGAGAGCATGAAACCAATGGTCCTCGTCGGAAAGGCGAAGCCGCCGGTAAATTTGAAAGGCAAGGAGACTGGCGCATGAGACATTGGCTCACTTAGAAAGACAGGCATGAGCTGATCAAAAGATATGGAGTGACTGTGCATGCGTAAGCATATGTCATCATCCATCTTTGGCGATGAACAGCTTACTATGCCAAAAGACCGAAGCCGGCGATGTTCAAGATCACTTGTCTTGTGAAAATCTTCTTGACACCTCGCGTCCCGGCCTCGGTATGTCGTCGACCAGTGGATTCTAAGTCGGCAGGTACAACCATTGGGGACTGAGACCGGCTCGAGGGCTGACGAGGCGATCCTTCGGTAGTGCGATAGCCTGGCGGTGCCTCGTCCTCGTCCTCATCCTCAAGCGCAATATCGAGGCCTTCGATGTTAGTTTCGTGAACTTTCATGTAAGCGATTGGTTCTAGCCTGCTGTGGAATCGGCGAAGCAACCATCTCCCAGCCTCAAGCCCAACGTCATGCCGATGCTTCTTGCTATCATGAGTCTCTTCTAAGAAGAGAACCCCGATTACCACACCAATCGCAAGCACCATAGCACAGACCAGGTTGGGAAGTAGGTACGGAAATTGGTTAAACAGAGTCCCCGGAGGAAACAAGGATGGGAAGCTCTTGCTAGGTTGAGCTAAAGCACCTCCAAGCGCCGGACCTAAGATCGACCTTGATGTCCAATGTTAGCATCAGCGGCTTCCTTAGGGTTAGCAAGGCTTACCCAAGACACCAGACGAAGGGCATGATTGAGTACGCTCGAGCTATTGCATGTCAGTCTAGGGGTACTCTTCATGGCGTTGATCTACGCACGCTGGTGTTCTTTGATGGTAACGATTTCCGCCACTGTCGTTTGCAATACTCCCATATTGCTGAGTACCCTGGTAAGTGACATATCTAGATGAGGGTTTGAATCTAGTTGACACTCACCCATTGAGCAATCCTCCCAGCGCTCGTCCCAGTAGGGCGATGGGTAAGCTGGACGCAAAGCCAAACACCAGCATGCTTAGTGCGGTCCCAGCCAATCCCGTAAGAAGGACAGGCTTCCGTCCTATCCTGTCACTTATTCGGCCCCACGCCACACCTGATGAGAATTCTGCAAGGGCGAAGGCCGAAGTCACCAAGCCAACGTAGACTGCGATCTGGCGGGTGTCGGAAGTGATGTCGAAATCTAGGATCATGTAGTAGACGTAGGGGAAGATGGACATGAAGGCGATTGGTTCGCAAATTCGGACTAGCGCTACAGGAGAGAGAGTCAGTCAACACTCGCTTGATATATGGACTTTGAGTAGCAATTGCCGGACCCTCAAAGGCAGACGCTCGAGTCGTTGGTGAACGACAGTGGTGGGTTTTGGGGAGTGTTGATTGGAGCAACGTACCAAGAATGAATAATTGCTGAGAGGGGAATGGAGCAGTGGTGGCGCCGAGGGCATGTTGGCGCCAGCGAGGTGGTGTTGGTAGCCGCATAGTCTCGTAAGGACTTCAGGTTCGGTATGATGAGGGAAGAATGACGGGTTGATGTGGTGACATGAGGTTGCTTGTCAAGGAGATGAATCTCAAGCCACGAGTTGCGGGAGAAGAAATAAGAGTTGGCTTGAAGGGATCTATGAGAATTTAAGTGTGACAACTGCACGTCAGTTACCTTCAAACAGGCCGATCATTTGGCCTTTATCCTTACTAGAACCCAGCAGGATGGGTAAGCTAGCAGGGAGGTTAACAGACAAGATCTGGGACTTAGTGGTAGCAGCAAAGCTATTGAAGATTTGGAAACAGACAGAGAGAGAGCCATATCGTTTGTGATATAGCAAATTACGGGGAAGTGCAGGGAGAAGAGGACGGATGAGAGGCCGAAAGTCAATGCCTTTCTCTTCCATTTTCTTCCGCATGAAAGGCTAGGGTGAGATCAGAAGATGATTCGTAGCAGACGGTGAGCCATGCATCTGGGCAGGAAGGCAGCAGGAATGGCGGTGGAAAGCTGGTGGGCTTGTCGGGGGGATTGCAGCAAGGCGAGCTTCGCAAAGAGCCAAAGACCCCAGTCAAGACCTTAGATCCCGTGAGCAGTCAACGATCGATCCTCCTGCAGCTAGGCAATTTGGCAGTGGGGGATCCCTGTCGTGGCGATGGCAGGCGTTGCACATGGAGCGTGGCTAACCTTGATTGTTCCATGAGGATGAGGGCGAAGGAAAGGAGGAAGTGAAAGGGAACAATGGAGAAACGTTGGATGGCATCTGCAGGGGGCCGTAGTTTTGACACTAGTCGGGGCGCTTGGCAGGACGCTTGTGTCGGGGCAGGACTAGCGTGACCTTCTAGTGGGAAACGGATTACCGGGACTCGCTTCAGGGACATTATCAACGATCACTGCCATTCCTGGGAGGAATCCCCAATACTGTGGTAGATCCCTGCCCGCACGCTTTCCGGGGGGTCGGGTCCGTCTGCTCTCTGGCCCTGGTCGGGGGATCAGGCGTAACCCTTTTCGGTCCCCATCGAAAAACGTTTGTAAAAGGGGGGGCCTCGCGGTGGCAGGATTTACCGATAGGGAGCGCGTTTGCACCAGCCTGAGGTCATCATAAAGTATAGTATGTCAAAAGTAGGCATAATAAGGCGCGGCGATAGTGATACCTCACTTCGGTGAATTGGTGTTTCATTTGATCCTGACCTTGATACGTGGCCCTCCTACGCATTCGGACAGCGTTTGGTCTTGTCAGCGATTGGACCTCACTCCGAATAGCGGTCAAGCAAAGTGGAGGCTGGCCCATGTCACCGTGTCACATCTGACACGTTATATATTGGGATTTGGAGGACTCGTCGCCAAGAGAAAGAATGGAAGTTTATTGATGCCAGTCGCCCCGGTCCTTCAGAAACGCCATTGGGCTGTCACACAACGTGGCCCATCAGGGATGCGCCGAAGTCTATTGCATTAGGGTTCATCACCCGGAAGCCGCCATCAGTCATGTGAGCGCCCTCTTTTGGCGACGACGGCACTACTACATACTATAGTACTTACTACTTGCTACTAGTCGGCGGAGTACTACTGCGCATTTCCAGACCGCCGCCTTCCTCTCACTCTCCCATATCAAGGCTCAGTGGCCAATCGACTCCATTTCAGGATGAGGGGATCCTAGTGTACCCAAAGGCAATTCATCCACCTGTACTACAGTACTGCCCATACGGAGTATGCCGACCCCTAACATCCACATTGGGGCTAGCGATATAATCGTATGGGCAAATCCGCTGTGTCGTGTTAGGTTGTTCATCGTCGTCCGAAACATCCCACGTTCAGCCTCGAGGCACTATGATGGTGATCATGCCCATCCCATGCTTGTCACCTTTGCATGATGCAGACCACACGGCATGTCGCAAGGATAATATGCACCATAGAACAGCTAAGGGGAAACCCAACTGGACGGGCGATGAATGGCCTTGTATCATTCGTTGTCCTACCATTCCTCTCAAAGGGAACCCGCGGCTAGATGATCTCCACCAGCATCCCGAGCATCCTCCGGTGGCCTTGCCCGCCTTGCTACTCGTCGTTGTTGGCGTACTCGACCTCATTGCTTATCTTTCAGGCAGATAAACACTGCTACTTACAATACCTAGCTGAGACCGACGCCACGGCAATCCTTCAGCCTTGCGGAGATAGAACAAGGCGTCTAGCCACTTTAGATGAGCGTGGTGCGGTAATCTCTCGAGCTAACAGCGCTAATATCCTATCCGTAATTCCCGATTCCGTTCGTACATGACTGCTTTCATCTGCCGTCTAATCATCGGACACAGTATAATTCAATGACGAGATGGTGCACAGCTCATGGGTACGCTCGGAAGTCGAGAAGATGGCTGCATATGCTATCCTTGGATGGTACTCAACCGATGCCACCGGCACTTCAATTGTGTAGACTTGCATCTGCACACACTCGAAGTGAGGTAGCTGTCAAAGCTTTACAAAGGTCTTGCGGACCGGACTGGTTGACCGACCAATTCTCTTGGGGACTTCCGTAGGTCTGCAGCTGATCATTACCGCATATTACACCGCAGCAAACCACGCAAACCGGTCAAATTGCAAGAGATGCCTAGGCCCCGCTGCAGCATGCAGGCGCTTTGAACATCTGGCGCAAATATAATCCGATGTGCATACTCAACTACGGTAGTTGAGCCTACAGCTACGACATCAGTACCTCAGGTAAGCCACTCCTTGGCCAGTGAACGATCATCAGTCGACGGAGCAGCTTACGGACGCGCTTGAGCACCCACGCACATCTGAAGTAGGTTCAGCCGTATTCAGAGACTATGGTAATATCATACGCAGAGACTCCTCCCCAATCCTTACATCTCCTGGCGAGGCGCTGTCCCATTCGGGGAGTCGAGACTCGAATCACCCAGCAGCGTTGTTCCCGTAGCCCATTTGCTTGGCCAAGCCACCGCCACGCACTCGAATACACCGCAGAAATCCTGCGATCTCACTTTGTGATCCTTTACGCTCCGATTGGGGCATCGCCCAATAGGGTTCCTGCATTGAGGTACCGAGCGCTCAAGGACAGAATCACTAATTGCCAACTTTCATGCACTTGGGATATCGTCCGAGCGTTCCGAATACATCCAGCATTGCCTTGCTATTACGATCATGCAAAAATCACCATTCTCGGACAACTCGCAAGTCTAGGGACTCTTCTGACGGAACGACTCCAATCATGATCATACAATCTCGCCAGAATAGGATGGTGGTCTCACCTGGGCCTCCGTAAGCCTCCGCGGAAGCACACGCCAAAACTATATCTCAAGGCCCAGCATGCAACGAGCTATAAACCTAATGTCTTCACGAGTATCCCATGTCCTAGCAACTTTGGCACTCGTCTCGGCTGTGCCTCGGTAGAAACCCTTGAAACGGGTGCTTTGCCCAGACATGGGATATATGGCCTGTCAGCTACGGGAATATCGAATCCTGTCAAGGCCATCTATACATCCAGACCCACCCAGTCGGTTGTGTCATTCTGTACCCACCTCCTCGTAACCTCCTAACCAACCAAGCACCTCCGAATAGCCTCACCATCTCTCTGTTTTGGCCCAACCATACGTGGATGCGCTCAAGGCCATTGAAAGAGCAACAATAATCCCTTGATAGTTTAGGTAAGCCTTCATCATCAATGCTGAAATCGAGCCTGTCTCAGGTCTCTCGATGATCGAGATCACAAGCATGAGCACCTTTAGAAAGTCGCACTACGAAATTAATACTAGAAAGAACTGACATTGTTAACGCACGAGTCCTGCTCCCCATAATCTTCCAAAACAGATAATACAACTTCCTTTCCCACAAGCCCTTCCTTCATCACCCCAATCCCCAACGCGATCCGCCTTCCTCTTCCCACATCCAAATCAAACCTCACAGAACCACCATCAATCACATATATTCGAAAACAATCGTGCGTCATAAGCTCAGTCATATCTTCCAAAAAAATCCATCACCTCTAAATAAAAATTCTCCCAAAGAAAAAACCCCCCAAAAAGAATTGAAGACCTCAGGATCGAATGACCGACTCTACAGAGTAGCGTGATCACACTGACACAACAGTTGATCTAGAGATATCCTCGCCTCTTTCCGGGAAATTGAATAACCTAATGTTTCCGAGAAGGAACCCGATCGGGGGTCGAACCGAATCGATCTCAACACCGGAATGGGAAGTGACATCTTCGATCAGCCTTTTACCGGATGATGCAGCAAGCTTGCCACTAGGCCATTCCACCTGTTGCCCCGTTGGAGAGGTAGGGCTTATTTCGGTATGTACATTTCTTGACGCACAGACATTATTCTCGGTGGCAAGGAGAACTCCCTTCCCATTCAATTCGACCTAGCCTGTTTTCTGGGGAGTACCTCCCTTCCATACCGCACGCGTCGACTACGAAATTCCAACTAGCCTTCTCCCCATCCTAAAACCTCCAACCCCAAACGCGTCGCTCACTGCTGAGCCCGAGTCTTCCTCTACCATCTTCACTCATAAACACTACCTACATAACAGTCCGATCCCATCATCCCATCATCACCAAAACGCTACAGTCTTCAGACATACACCCACACACAAGTCGAAATCGCACTGAAGCATCTATCCTAGGTAAATCGGTCGAGGGACGGACAACCTGATAATTCTCTCATTGATTGGGCTCACTTATTACGAGTACACAGTGTGCTACACCCTCTACTTCTAGCAACGATATTGATAATCACCATCCACGGACCCGAACCCCTTTTTCGCAGACATGAGAAACGAGATGTTCTTGTGCAAAAGGCTGGAATGCAAAGACACGTTCTTGTGCAGAAGGCTGGAATGTAAAGGTACTACCACTGCCACTGCCACTATATTAGGTACATATGGTGATATAGCGATACAGCGATGATCGTATTTCTCGCACTCACTGAAGTGTGGTATCTAAGTATGTATGTATGTATGTACCTTACCTTACTTACCGGATCATACATCGCCATCAACCATACACACGCTCTTTAACTTAGTAAATCTTCAAGATCACGTATCGCCGAGTCAACTACAACAAATAAATCTGTACATCATCTATCCGGCACATACATCCTCGTGAGCTTTTCGGATAATGTATATACGAACTGCTGTACTTCTATGATCCGATATCCACTTCCTCACCCTTGACAGCATCAGATTCCAGATCCTCTCCCCTCACCCTATGAGTACCCCCATTAATCTCCGCATTTCCTAACCTCACACCGCCTACATCATCGTCATCATCCTCCTCCTCGTCGTCAACATCACCATCCATCTCATCCTTCCCATCCCCCTCCAAAGCCGCCGCCGCGGACACCACATCCCCATCCCCACCCCCACCACCCCCCCTCTTAACCCCCTGCTCCCTCCCCCCCGTCCGAAACCGATCCTTCGAATGATCCTGCAACGGCGTATCCTCACCATACAACCTCAACAGCATCGCCTTCCGATCCTCCTTCCCCAACATCAGATTCAACGAATGCAAGCTCCGCCACAGCGGCAGCACCATCCGCTCCCCGAACCCATCTTCGCCCTCCCCCGTCGTCGTCTCGACCCGGAGGACACAACAGCCCATCCCGATCCCGAGCACCCGTTCGCCAATCTCCCCCAGCCCCATCCACCCCTCGCCGTCGACCCTCGGAAACATCTCCACCAGCAGCGTCCGGAGCGTGTTCCGGCTCGTCAACCTTACGACGCGACGGTCTCCGACCCACGCTTCGAGGACGGGGAGGCCTTCGCTCTGGATGCGCCAGCGGCAAACGTCGGCGGCCTGCACGTCTTGCTTGACGAACATCTTGACGCCGCAGTGGACGAACTTGATGCCGCTGTTGGCGTTGGCTTCGAGGATGTCGCGCGCGAGGGCGGAGGTGTAGTAGATTGTTTTGGCGGGGTGGCCGAGGGCGTTGCGGACCATGAAGCGGTTGCGGGGAAATCGGGGGGAGAGGTCGTAGAAGGCGTAGATGGATTGGAGATCTTCTTGGTTGGGATCTATGTACTTGAAAGGTTCCTCGTAGGGTTGTTTGTTTTTCTTGGGGTCCTGGGAGCCGTTTAGCGGAGGTGGAGATGGAAGGGTCTTGATGGTTTCGGGACGACTGGCTTCGAGCTGAGCGCCGGGCGGTGGCGGCCAGTGGATTTGACGATCCTCTTCGCCTTGCGGTGCTGCTTCGTCCACTTCTTCCCTGAACTTTGGGCGCTTGGTCGACGCTGCTGCGTCGGCTTCTTCGTCAAGTTCTCTCTTGGCAGCGGTGGCGCCGGAGTTGGGTGCGTTCTCCTTGTTTTGTCGAGCTGCTGCTGTAGTACCTTCGGCGTCGTTTATTTCCATTGGTGGCGCAACGTCGTCCAGAGCGTCGATCTTCTCAATCGGATTTGTTCCCACGGTAGGCTGAGCTTCTATGGCATTGACTACATCAACTATGGATGTATGCAGGTCCACTTGCTTAGGCTCTGCCTCTGGTCGTGCCTTAATCTCGGTCTTCTTTTCGAGGACTGTGATGAAGAATGCGCCAGTATCCTGCATATGGCCGTATACTCGCATGCAACGATCAAGAGGAATACTGTTGTGAGGATTGTTTGGTGGAAACATCTGTTCAGACATCCTGCCAAAACCGTCTTCGCCATGTTTGGCCTTCTCCTCCTCTACGGATGCCCAAGTTGGCCACATTCTGCCTTGCTTGTCCATCACTTTCCAGCTGGTCAAGCCTTGCCGTCTTTTTAATTGAGGCAATGCACTACTGCAATCTACCACGTCCACTTTCGATAGGCCACCACATCGATCGATTGCGGCTGCAATGACTGCCTCGTTTTCCACAGGGTTCATGCTGCAAGTTGAATATACAACTCGTCCACCCACTTTGAGCATCTGCAGCGCCCGAACTAAGATCCGGAGTTGCGTGACGAAAAGGCCGAGTGCATTGCCAGGTGTCCAATCCTTCCAAACGTTTGCGTTCTTTCGACAAGTTCCGTCGCCAGAACAAGGCACATCTGATAGGATGCGGTCGAATTTTAGATATCTTGCATTGGGTGTAGGACCTCCCTGAGTAGACTTAGATGGTAATTTGATGGATGGGAACATGGTGGCATCATGATTGGTAACAATTAGGTTTGGCGAATTCAGTCGTTTCATTTGATGTATGAGCATGTGCGATCGCTTATAATCAGCGTCATTGGCTATTAGAAGACCACTCGATCTCCCATCGTCGGACCAGTCTCCATTTGCTTCCTCTTCTTTAATTTGCTCCTCTGTCAACTGACCGTCCGGGCTCACTGCGCGGCCCTCCTCTTCCTTTATCTTGCGGATAACCTTTCGCATCCGGGCTTCTTCACCCCCATGAACCATTTCGATGAGTTGAGCAGCCTTGCTACCAGGAGCAGCGCACAAGTCCAGAACTGTCATCCCAGGCCTCACATCCATAAGTAGTGGAGGGATCATGCTGACCACCTCCTGCCGGCTAATATTGCCGACGGTTGTTTCTGACACCAAGAACTGCTGGAACTCCTTAAAAGGCGGAAACTTGCGGACGATTTGTTTGGGCGTAGTCATCTGCCATGCCAATTGGTCTGGGAACCATGGGATAGCGTCGGGCGGAGTGACTAGCTCACCATTGTACTCTATAGAGGTTATTTGCGGGATGTATCGATCCTTGAGCAGCTGCTGCACTGGAAGTGCTTGCCTGTAGGCACTGTAAATTTATGGGACATGTTCCTAGGCAGGCTGTCATACCCTTTCGACCCAGTAAAGCGAAAACTGTTGGGTAATTCTCGCCGTATAGCTGTCCAGAATTCTTCTCGCTCTGCGCTTTCGACCAGACCAAGCTCATTATAATACTTCTCAAACAGCTCATTCGACTTCGGCACCTCGGTGTAGTCTGTGCGAATTGAGCGCTGACCACCTCCTCGACCATTGCCTCGACCACCACGTCCGCCCCCTCGTCCAGCTCCGCGACCCTGGAGGGGAAGTCAGTATGCCGGCCGTGAACAGAAGGCTTGGACGTACTGACTCTACTGATTCCACGTTTACCCATAATTACCTGCTAAAGTGCGTTAGGAATAGGAGATGACCTACCCAATAATGAGCTCAGCTTATTGGGTTCGAGCTCTGAAGTTTGAGACCTCGGCTGGCTCGGCTGTTCTACGGTTGAGTACGCAAAAACAAGTGCTTAGAGGATTCGCTTTCTCGCAATTGTGATATTCACAATCGATCATTGTGTTGACTGATAGAGCTCACAACTCAATTGCAAATTCACTATGATTGCATACGGCCATAATGATAATCTGAAAGGTGGAATAAACCTTGGGCCTCGACATGCATGCCTGTGGGCTTCTCGTGAACACGAACTGCACGGCTGTCAGTTCTCAGGAGCTTCCCCGATTCAAAAATCATTATCAATGGCATCGGACATTTAGTGATCAACTTTCGTCGATGGGTTGAGCAACGCGAACTTTGCCGCTAAATTCGGTTATGCCCTGGCATACAAATTGTTCCTCAAAATAACGTGGAGATTCCGTACCAATTGAGTACAGAATTTCGAAAGCTGTGCGTTGGTGAGAAGCTCACATCTACTAAGCTTTCATACGAAATGTGAATTTTTGTTATGATAGTATATTGCGGCTCATATCGATCAATTGGAGCTTCAGTAAATGCTGATTTGCTTTCATTTACGTATAATACGACATCCCTCTCTTCTTTTGCAATGTGTTTCCATGCCTTTTGATACGGTCACGTGCACTGGTAGAATATATAATTTAGAGACCTCGGGCCGGTCTCCGTCACCCCGCACGAGGTTGATGCAATTCACCTCTGTGCTTTGATGTATTCTGTGTTGTCAAACCCTCAAAGCACTAATCCATCCTATATTGAAAGACAAACTAAGTGACCCATGATGGCGCCTCCCACAGCAACGACTACTATAGGGCAGTCTAATGGAAACCATCGTCCTTCTGTCATGGCGCCTCTCGAGCCTGGATTGAGCGACTCGCAAGCCAAGGTGCAGATGCCAAAGTTCCCAGAACCCGATACTTTCACAGATAAATATGAGGAGCGCGAATACCTCAAAGGTCGCCTCGCGGCTGCTTTCCGCATATTTGGCAAATACGGCTTCGACGAAGGAGTTGCTGGACATATCACGTTGCGGGATCCAGTCGACCCTACAACTTTTTGGGTGAACCCTTTTGGTGTGGCCTTCTCATTGATGAAGAGAAGTGACTTGATACAAGTAGACCACCGAGGGAAGATCATTGGTGGTGGAAATGTGAAGTTGCTGAATGCAGCCGCTTTCATGATTCATGGAGCGGTCCATGAAGCCAGACCAGATGTGATGTGTGCGGCGCACAGCCACAGTATATATGGCCGGACTTTTTGTACTCTGGGTCGGAAGTTGGATTTCATCACGCAGGATTCTTGCGCTTTTCATGATGTGCGGCCCCCAGCTGCTGGAGTGTGACGTTACTAATGGCTACCTTAGGACCTTGTACTCTACTCTTCCTTCAACGGCATCGTCCTTGCCGATAAAGAGGGCAAAGCGATCGCACGCACACTGGGGAACAAGAAGGCGGCACTGCTACAAAATCACGGGCTCCTGACCGTTGGTGAGACCATTGAAGCAGCAGTCTTCTGGTTCATGAGCCTTGAAAAATGTTGTCATGCTCAATTAATGGCCGACGCAGCGGCCGGTGGTCGCGGCCATGAGACGATCAAAATCAATGACGACGATGCGGCTTCTACATGTAGGTGTCTTCGAGCCCAGCTCCTCTTACTTTTTCAATGCTGGAGTCTCCAGCCGTACCTTGGGAATAGTGGTTCCTACAGCACGTTTTATAACATCAAATTCCTGGAGATGCAATCGCTGACTGTGGAATTATCATCAGACAAGACTATCGGCACTCCAGTCGCTGGATGGTTTAGTGCAAAACCCACGTTCGATGTGATTGAAAAGGAGTGTGGTGGAGACTACCTTCAATAAGACTCTTTGTGCTTGGGATTGGTCTTAGGGTTGGACTCTGGAACTCATGAGCGCCATGTGGTCATTGTGCTCTGTAAAGCGGACTTTTCGACTTGTATGACGACTTGTATGTACAAAGCCTGCATGTCGTCCCACACTATCCTCACTTTCGATGAAGTAATATTAACGGGTGGCCTTAGGAACCTCCCAGCACAGCACCGGAATTTAACCCCATGGTCGAAGTCCTCAAGTCTGGAAGTCTCTGTAAAAGCTGCGGTGTCCTTGGTGCGTACCCCAGAAAGATGTTAAAGCCACTACCTTTCTTCCTTACGAAATGGCTACTTTAGGAGTCTAAGCCTTGCAGGATTGCTTATCATCTGGCATTTACAAATCGAGGAATTAAGGAATATGTGCTGAATCACGCTGCTATGTCTTTATGAAAATTGAACAACAGCATTGAGGATGTCGCCTCTAAATTTCAGCTTATCCGGGAAACGACCGACAAGACTCAGTCGTGTAGTCCCACCATTGTGCTACTTCCAATTCATATCTGCTATGCATAGTGACCAATACGGCCAAGTACTCGAATGCAGTACAGGTTACTCCTATGACCTGGTAAAGAACCTGATGGTCACCTCGCCGTGATGAATTCAGAGCACTACACATTTCATATTCTTCAAAATACGATCTGAGGACGTTGTTAGATTGTGACATATACCAAACCGCCACAGGCAATGCCGCTATTCCGAAGGCTATTTGACAGGAAGCGGTAAGCGTCTCACACGCAAATATGATGAACCAGGGACAGACGTTTGAGTTGATAACCGAGTAATTGGGGTCTTATTGTCATTTCCATATGCGTTGCTTTTGCAATATGTGCAGCTACTGTTTGGCATACATATTTCTACCAGACTCCTTCAATCTTCCAAGAGCCATTTCCCTCATGCGATCCTGGCCCTTCGCTGTGCTAAATTCCTACAGCAACTTAATCCAGCTTTCTTCCTTCCTCCGACGTCCATTCCCAGGAATCTCTCTGAAAGCTCCACAATTCTCACACGTGATGGGTGGTCCATGCGCTAGGTCTCTGCCACAGCGGCCGCAATGGAAGATGTGCGCTTCTTTCTTGCCAGGTAGTGGCTCTGGATAGACGGACAGGTATGGTTTGGCGTTTTTGGTAGGTATCACGGGTTGGGAGTCTTGAGAGGCGGTCGCGCGGCCCATACTTGTTCCGTGGAAAGTCGTTGATTTGGAGTGGTTGGGGTGGGCTTGCGTGTTAGAATATGTGCGTGTTGGGCTCAGAGTCACCGGAAAGAAGAGATATATATATGTAGCGAATGACGTTCTTTGGGAGATGGAATGCAAGGGTCATTATTACTTATCTTAACATCGGAATGTTGGACAATCCTCGGGGAGATTGCTTGTGGCTTTGTCCATAATCGCTAATATTGGAGCTTTTGTCGAGGGTTGTTTTCACGCACAAGGGTACCTACCTTATGTCGGTGGACAAAGAAGCATGCAGCAACGCTTTCCGACTGGACGTATGCCTTTGCTGACGAAAGGTGTATGAGGATACATTGTTGGCGCCATCGAGGAGCGTAGGGTATGAACTTCGTTTTGTTGGTGACGTCCAGTGGGAGCTATGTCTATGGCGAAAGATATCACACCTGATCAAACAAGAGGTCGAAAACTATGTGATAGATAAAGGCTGCTTGCGCTTAGGGACGCCTGCTCCACGGCATTGCTCTTAAGATAGATTCTCCATTGAATTTTACTCGTATGTGTCATGCAATGATCATCGTGACCTTGCAGAGAGTAGCAAGCCTTTACTTGAATACTAACAATGGGCAGTGGCACTCATCTTTGGGCGCAGAGTATTGTGAACAATGATGGCTGCTGCTGATAGCGAATCATCTACAAGTGCTGGTCGCGTATCTTTGAGACCATCGCGTGGGGCTAATAGGTACTCAGGTTTCATGCTGTAGTCTGTAGAGAAATTATACAAGAATCTCCATATCTATGAAGTATGTGCAACGAAAACCGGTGGGAAAAGGGATAGAATGGAGGATCGACCAAGGCACTAGCACTGATCGGGAAACGCGCCATCTGAATCGTGGAAAAAGTTTTGGTCCTGTCATCACTACTATCAAAGATCAGAAGCTGTGTACAGTGAATATATACAGAACTGTACACTCTGATGTCCAAGAAGAACCCTCACAGCTGATGCCCGAATCAAACCCTCAATCGACATACTTACAAGCTGATGTTCAACATCTTACGAAGAGGTCCTGCCTCTGCTACAACATCATTACTTGCGACTACCTTTTGTTCACAATGTGCTCGGACAGTCCGCCTTCGAGGTGGGCCGCAACTCAAGCTTGCACCTCGAATATACCTTCCACTCGCAGCTAGATTGTCTGGCACGTCGCCACAATTGAGAAAACCTTTTGCCGCCGGCGCAGCATACAGCGAAGTGGAGCAAGATGATTTTGCAGAAGAACCTCTGGCGGAGGCTCAAACTGGTCAAGCCGCGAAACAGGCGCCGGTTACGAAGTTCAAAGACCTGGCAGAGCGAGGCCTGGTATGCCAGACAGTGGTTGACACACTGACAAGGGACATGGGCCTTGAGACCATGACCCAGGTACAGAGCTTGACCCTCAATGAGTCACTCAAGGGCACAGATGTGTAAGCAATGCTACATATATCACTGGACTGTGGGGACAATTGTTGCTGACTTTGCCGATAGACTAGCCCAAGCACGAACTGGGACTGGAAAAACTCTCGCTTTTCTTATCCCAGTTCTACAGAACATCATTAATGTGGACCCGCAACTGGAGCACCCAAGTGCCCGTCGTACAGGCTCCGCTAGTGATATCAGAGCCATCATCATTTCCCCTACAAGAGAGTTGGCAGAACAGATTGCGGTGGAAGCCAAGAAAGTATCAAGGAAGACAGGTGTGATTGTCCAAACTGCTGTCGGAGGATCCCAGAAGTCGGAAGGACTACGAAGGATTAAGAATGAGGGCTGCCATATCCTGGTTGGGACTCCGGGCCGCTTGAACGATATACTATCAGACCAGTATAGCCAAGTTCGAGCGCCAAATCTCAGTGCTTTCATCTTAGACGAGGCTGATCGACTCCTTGACCAAGGCTTTGCACCTGAAATCAAAGCCATACAAGATCTCCTGCCCGACAGAAGAGAGAGGGACCGACAGACACTCCTTTACTCCGCCACCGTACCTCGTGAAGTTATGCAGGTCGTTCGGAAAATAATGAAGCCGGACTTCCAATACGTCCGTACCGTGCAAGAAGGCGAGCCACAGACCCATGAGAAAGTTCCCCAGAAGATGGTCAACGTTGGGGGCTTCGAAAATATTATGCCAGCGTTGGTGGAATTATGCAAGCGAGAGATCAATGGAGGAGCAGCAACTACAGACTCGCCGGAGCGACCGTTCAAGGCCATTGTCTATTTTGGCGCAACGGCCGACGTCATACTTGCATCCGCTGTGCTTCAAAATCTTAATACCCCAGGTCGAACCCCTTCGAGCTCGCCTCCTCTCCACCCTGCCAAGATCATCGAGATTCATGCACGACTCTCGCAATATCAGCGAACGAGAGCAGCAGACAACTTTAGGCGTGCAAAATGCGGCATCATGCTATCCTCCGATGTAACCGCTCGAGGAATGGACTTTCCCAATGTCACACATGTTATCCAGATTGGCATTCCACCATCACAAGAACAATACGTTCATCGGATAGGTCGCACAGCCCGCGGAGACAAAACAGGCGAGGGCTGGATCATGATCACTAATCTCGAATCACGGGAAATACGGCTCAAACTATCAAACATGCCATTAGAACAAGACAATTCTCTTGAGACTGCCAAGGTAGATATGAGGAAGGATGCTCAGCTGCCTGAAGGTACCGCCCAGACCCTGACCCAGGTGCAGGAGGCGATAAAGATGGCACCTCGTAGCATGAAAGTTGCCGCGTACGGGGCCTCTCTAGGTATTTATTCTTGGGTTCCTAGGAAACAGGTCCTTATTGATGCTCTGAACGACCGAGCCAAGTACGGATGGGGCATGGAGCAACCACCCATGATTGCCCCTAAATTAGCACAGAAACTTGGTCTCAGCCGTCTGCAAGGTATCAATCTTGGGCATGAAGAGAGAGCCGAAGGGGGATATGGTGATAGCCGCGGTGGCTCCAATCAAAGACTTTCTTTTGGTAGAGGCTCCCGTGACGACGGCGGATCCAGTAGAGAGAGGTATAGTTCCTCGTCGTTTGGTAGAGGCTCCCGTGACGACGGCGGATCCAGTAGAGAGAGGTATAGTTCTTCCTCGTTCGGCGGAGGTCGGGGCGATGCTGGACGGTCGTCGTACAGAGGTGGTGGTGATCGTGGGCGTGTCGGTGACCGCGCTGATCACTATACTGGCGGTAAGTCGCGATATGAGGGAGGGCCGCCCAGGGATGGGTTCTCTCCCGGTGGTGAACGCGGAGGCTTCTCACGAGGAGGTAGGGGTGGCGGCGATCGGGGCGGTTATGGAGGCGGTCGAGGCTTTGATCGAAGGGATGGCGGGCGAGAGAGCAGGTACAGTCAATGAGCTGAGCCGGTATCATCGCGTCGACCTTTTCCTCAGCGGCACAGTACCATGTTGGCGGCTTTTTGAAGGCTGTAATCTTCTTTTCTTCTTCACTGTATCTTTGTACTATAATCTACAGCTCCGTTGTTGGCGGGATGTTGTAAACAGGGAACGGCTAGAGACATAGATGGAGCGTTGGCGCTCCGGATGTTCGAGAAAACACTCTACACTCTACGTTCAATCGATCAGGACTGCCCGAGTTTCTTTGTACCCATCTTCTCTCATCAGTGACAGAGTTCCCAGCATCAGCTCCAACGCGCTCGACGATCAGCACTACCATTTCCTCTTTCTTGAAGATAAGTACTTTGCGTATGTCCAGAGGCGCATGTCTTGGAGTAGGGGGTGAGTACGTACCCTTGGTGGATTCCCATCATGACATCAACGGAAGGAAAATTATCTATGGCTCATGGCGATCATCATGATGGCACATGAATTTGAGTAGTGAGTCATATAGGTAGGGATCAAATGTCCTAATTGGATTCTTTTGTGGATTGTATACCATTTTCTTTGATTCCAAGCAATTATGGTATTCTATGAATATTCCAATGAGAAACTTTCATCGTCTCGAACGTGATGAGAGCGGATAATGAGATGTATGTAGTACCTACGTAGTAATGCCACACTCACCTAAATGCATGTACTCATCAATGTCATGTCTCCATCCTCACTCAGCCTTTCAAACCAAGCACAAGTCCAAGTATGACAATGAAGATGATGGCTGGTAGAAAAATCCACGCCGAAACCCCAAAGACCTTGCTATCGACCCAGGAACGTCTCTCTTCTGGTCCATCTTCGCCAGCGCGGTCTTTTGGGTCGGGGTGGAAATTCTCGAATGTTTGGGTCTTTTTTGTAAGGCGTCGCTCATTATGTTTTAGCTCAGAGCCATATCCTCGACGTTGCTGCTGTGACCGGACGCCCGGGTGGTAGATCCTCGACGGCTGAGTCGGCGTGACGGCTGGATGCTGCACAGTAGTAGCCCTAACATGGCAGTTGCGCCGATCCCAACACGAATCCGAGCAGAAAAAGACAGTTTTGCCAACGTCTAGACACTTGCCGCATGGTTCGAAGGTGTGAGTTGCAAACGCCTGCTGGAGGCCACAGATGGAGCATTTCTTGTCCAGACCGGACGGTCGACTGTGGCAGACGCGTTTGTCCCAGCACTCGACTGTGCAGTAGTATACGTTCGTGCACTTTTTGCAGCTTATGAAGTCCTGCTGGGTGGTTTGTTGACGGCTGCCGCAAGCTGCACATGCTCGTCGCCTGTAGGCGTCTAGTTCTGCCTCGACGATATGTGATGGGAGCGTTCGGCTTCGAGGGCGGTTGGTGGGAGTATCGTGGAAAGCGGTCTGGCTTTGTTGGAGAATATATTTGGCAGGGGCCTGGTCGGAGTAATCTTGCAGAAAGCCTGTAGGAATATCCTGTGGGGGAGCCTCGGTATGTTGCTGAACACTGTCAGCAGTAGCGTGGTTTGTGAAATCCTGCAGAAAGCCTGTCGGCATCGCCATCAGCTCACTCTGAGGGCGGAGACTTTGCGAACGCGGCCGCGACTGAACAGTGTCATGTGAAGACGGTCTGGACACCGTGACTCTATGTGCAGAAGCTTCCTCACTGTTAGAAGAAAGTCTCTCTCCAACAGGTTTGCGTATGGGCATGACGAAGGCTTGTGGCGGCAAAGTGAAGTTTCCGGCGGGCTTTGCTAGCCTTTGAGGAATTGGATAGGGTGCCGAAGGTGATTGAAGTGGAGAGACTTGCTTCGCAGAACTGCGTTGGGCGAGGAAGGCCTCAGATCGAGGGGATAGAGGAGAGACGGGTTCCTGCGCTACATATTCTCCATGATATCCCCGCATATCGTTCGTCTCATATGCAGACATGTTGGTGGTGGTGATCAAGGTGTGCGACCAGCGCTGTAGGATGTTAATGGCACTGCTCGAATGCTGAAGATGATATAAAATGTTGTGTATTAGAAGAGGCCACTCACTTCACGGGGGTTTGAGAAGGACTAGGAAAGCAACGATTGGAAGGTAGTAGAGATAAATATTTGAATTGATGTGATAAAGAAGAGTGACATACTTTGTGCGAACAATCGTAAGCTTTGACCTTCACTGTGTCAGAATGTCGCTCTGTACGTTTTCATTGTGCAAGGACAATGAAATCTGTGACACCATTCAACCGTTCTTCTCATGCTTCGTGGCAATCGCAATGACTGTGATAATTAGTATGAGAACAAGAATAGCAGCAAGGACTAACCAAAAAGTGAGACATCTGCCACCACGCTTTGGGCGCGGCTTTTGTGACTCCAGGTCAGGAAGCTGGGCAAAGTGCATATGCTTGGAGCCTCTTGGTGATTTGGTGCCTTCATTACGCTGGATCCTGCTTGCTTCCGCCTGAGGTCGCGAGGGTGGCTCATACTCTGGATCATATTGCGACCGGAAGCTTAGTCGATTTGATGGTGGTGGTGGTGTTGGCGCACTTTGCTCGTGCCTACAAGACCTGTTGTGGCAAACCCGCTCCACCCAGCACTAGATGGTATCGCAGTTAGCAAGGTGATTACTCGTAGGGGTAGGGTTTGGGGAAAACACAGAATGAAAATACAACTTACCTGGCCGTCCGCGCAATAGTACATGTTGACACATTTGGAGCACAGGAGGAACCGTTTGGTGGTTTCCCTTTGGGGCCGGCCGCAATGTGCACAAATTCTCCGCTCAAGAGGTATGGGTTGGTGTCGAGAATTAGGTACAACGGTCTGGGATCGAGGTTCTCTCTCAAACATTGTTGGAAGAGTGGTTCCTCGAGCTGCTGGGGTTGCATGGGCATAATATGCGTGGGGCTGCTGAGATTGAGGCACGGTATGGATCTCTTGCTGTCCGGCAACACGAACGCTTTGGGATCGCACACGTTGGTCGAAATTCTCTCTATCCTTAGAAATTAGGCTAGAAGCGTCTGAGCGGCTAGATATCTGTCGTGGTGGGTCATATGTGGCGAGTGCACGATGCCCAACGGTTCCTTGACCATGCAAACTGGAACTGCCTATAGGCTTTCGTCGTGGAAACTCGTGTACACCCTGGGGCGGATGATGCTGCAGAGATGAAGTCGCAGCAAGCGGCGGCGGTTTTGGGGGAGTCAATGGGGAAACCTCTCCACTGCTGGGAAACTCCTCGCCCGATCGATCTAATAGCGGTGAGACAGGGTCCATTTCCGAGCACCCGTACTCGTTGTTCCTGGGGGCCTGCATCTCGTACAAAGTATGATTTGTAGGAATTCCAAGAGGAGGTACCTGAGGGAGGATGACCGAAAGGATGAGTCTCGGCTGTTATTGATACTCAGGTAAAGATCTGCGGTGGGAGAGCTGGAGATGCGTCGAAGAAATGAGATTCAGTATCGTAGCAACAGAAAGCAGTGCAGGTGTACTGTACTGTTGAGCGTGTACGGAAGAGGAGAAGTTAATCCGATATATACAAACCAAAAATCTAATGAAGTTGGAGTTCGGAAGACAATGAACATTCTACCTTGCCTTGTCTCCCATAGAACGCTTTATAGCTCTTCATTGTGCCAGGTTCACAAACAAGAAAGCGTCCTCAGCAACACGTCGAAATGGCATTGACTGATCACAACACCATTGTGTGAACCTGGCAATGGGAAGATTTATTTAAGTTAACTTATAAATCCAGTATTAGCCGGAGCAATTTAAATAAACCGCGGATACTGGTCACTTACGCAAAAAGACTCTTCACGGATCCTCCTCACCACATTCCAGAAATGTGTCAGGGCAAAGCCCACATATTCTCAAAGTGTCACCATATCTACCAGTACGAAATCCTCGAGCGTTGTGAAAAGTACAGCTGGTGGTCTTCATCGTCATGCAATGCGTTTGACGATCATAGAATGCCAAAGCAGAAGGTTGTGAATCGTCCCTATTGCCGAGAATGCTTCTCTAAGGCACGCCGAAAGATAACCAGGGAGTTCATGAAGCGCGAAGACGCGATCTCTCAGAGCGGGCTCGATGTGGGCCTTTCAGCGGATCAGATCGACGAAATTCAAGCTGAATGGAGAGAATGTCTCAGAGGGAGGCTGCAACAATTTGATGATGATATGATGGGGAAGACCAAAGTTGCTGATACAATGGTCTAGGTAGACAATAAGATAGCAGTCAAAATGCCAATCATGGATCGTCATTGGTCTCCAGCTCATTCGCCTTCGTACAATCTGCTCGCTCATTCAGTGTTTATCGATTCCATGGGCCCCTTGTGTATATCGTGGTAAAGCCTACAAATCGAAGCCATAGATCCGATCTTATCGTAGGTTGGCGAGTTTGCATGTGCAGTATCAAGTTATCAAGGTACTGAAGACAGAATCCTCTTCTCTGATAGACATTCACCTGGCTGCACCGTACCTTCTGGCCTGGCGAGGCTCACGTTTCGGCTTGGAGTTGCGGTATCAATGCTGGCACTTCCCGGGCCAGGAAGTACGACCTGAGTTTCCTTAGATAACAATAGAAAATACAGGCTTGGGCTACCAGTTGATCTTCAGGTTGCGAGTCCCAGAGCTTTAGAGTATCCGATCTAGTTGTGAGCGTGTCCACTTTCAGCTGCGGCAATAACGGAATTGATGTACAGGTAGATGTATTCTCTACGTTGTTTACGGTCTGATGTGAGGACCGACGTTTGCTGTGCTTCAACGGGTGGTGACCTCGTCCGCGCGTTTCAGACTCTTCGCTTACTGACCTAAAAAAATTAAAAACGAAGGTATTCCGAACCGGGGCTGATGAAGGAATTAATATACTAACTCGAATTGACAGGTAATTGAACGTACAATCGAACCCCGGCCATCCGCGTCCATAGTTCCCTCGGTACATGAGAGGCGGATATCCTAACCACTAGACCAGTTCGGATGAATCTACAAGCATTATGCTTCTATTTATTAATATATTCTACAAAATTACAGGCTACGTTACGTTGCACCTTTCTTTTCTACAAATACATATTCGGAATTTCTAGACACCTCGTTCTGATCTCTGCTTCATACCTTATGTTGTATGTTAGCACGTCAGATGCGGTGACATTTTATACTTATCGGTAAGGGTTCTAGCGTCCCCCAAAAGGTGGGGACCGTGGGATCTTGGGACCTCACCATTTAATTCTTCACACGCACAGATTTTCGCTATTTTCCTTACCCTCATGCCTTTTGAACTAGAGTCACTGTATGTCTACAAGAGTTTCCTAGAGGTGGCTAAAATCAGTCCATCTATGGAGTGACCACTTTGAGGACAGTCATCGGCAACATGTCCCAAGTTGAGAACCTCCAAGCTACCTGCAGACCTTCGTCAATGTACACTATCCTTTCACACATCCTCAAATTTCGAATACCACCCTTGGCTGCGATACAAAGGAGTATCTATGATTACAGTCCTCGCTCAAGAAAGCGAATTACTGGCCTCTTCGTTCTCCGTACCACTGGAAGCGAAGATTTCAAAGTGGGAGGAGACCTTACAAAGGTCGCAGTATCTGATCAGTCAGAGGCTACAGATACGGGCAAGGACTTTATAGTCCATTGCAGGCTCCCGCATGAAATGCCAACTCAAGGGTCATCACCCGCCCAGATAGGATCACATCTATTGAACGCTGCACTGGTAGAATCTCCACAACAAGATCCTCAGCGCCAGGCCTTTTCCCGACAATTATACATCAATGGCATGGCATACCTACTTCAAGGCCTACCCTCAGACCTTACCGAGCAAGAAACCGTTCATATACAGTCCGCTCTTCCCAAATCACTCGATCGTTCGACCCATCCCGACTACGAACTATATAAGTCCCCAACTCCCTCCATCCTTCATCGCAGCGTGGCCACCACGGTGATGCTCTTCCTACTACTCCTCAGACTTACGCTTCCACACATCAAATACTTTCTTGCCAAGACCTACAGCTATGAACGCTCGCACCATGTCACAGAAGATGCTCTCGCCTGGAGCATTAGTCTCGTGAATCACCTTGGCAACCTCGGCATGGATATCTTGAGAACGGCTATGAACAAGAGGCCGGTGGTGGAGGTGATCACATATTGCGTTGACGGAATTTGCGGTGGGTTGAACGAAGGTCTACGTCAAGGTATCAAGGCTATTGATACTCGAAGTGAAGCTTGAAGGACAGCCACGAGATGATCCGTACTATCATGTCTGAGCTATGAAGAGCTTAGCGAACCAGGCCGTACATCTCAAATGTCAGCTATGCGGACGAGATGAGTTACCTGCCATATTCGATTACGAAGTATGGCTTGATAGACGGCCGCCGTTGTCCCTGAGATTCCTCTCACGCTAGTCTCCTGTCCTAACCCAGTAACGCGACTCTCACTTCTAGCCTGGAGCTTGCTTACGATTGCCAGCGACTCACCACCGAGTTCAACGACTTAGAGCCAATGCGTGCCTTGGCTACCTAGCCATGTAACCTCTATGCAATGGCTTGCGAAGTTTCGAGCGTGGACGTCGAGACGCTACCTCATAACCAACTACCCAGACTGGGTGAAGCGACCGGCACCGTATCACGGTCATAGTGAATGTTTCTTTACAGCTCGTGTCCGGATCGTAATCGACCGAATGCCTTCTTGTTGTTGGCGAGAGGCCTTGCGATAGCGGTCCAACCAGGGGGCAATATCCAATCAATACATCCGTCTTGATGGCAGTCTACCTTATGATGTTCTCCTTGTCGCATACATACGCAATTGCCCGGACTTCATGGGTTGTTATTCCCATCACCATCTATCGTGAATGTGATCCATGTCTCAGCTTGCATTTACATGTCATTAACCCCTTTCGGTCGAAATCTACGATATACTTACCGAGAGCAAGTTCTGACCAGCATCTCGTTACACATTGATCTCACCCTCCAATTACCACATGTCCCCTGTCGTGTGTTGACACTTCAGCGTATCCTATCCTTCTTCTCTCCTACCAAAGGTACATGGCCTCTGCTGATATGAATATATACAGATCGGTGGTGGTCGCCTCGAAGTGAGAGAAGACGACTTTTGACACTTTGACGCCGGGAGACGATGAGGTCCCGCGAATCCAATAGTTGCAGATTGAAAGGCTACGTAAGCAGATGCCTAAGTCAGTCCTTCATTCTTTCACCAGAACGTGCGAGTCAGACAAGGTGGTTTCGCATTGAAGTTCATGGCCGTACCAGCGGATCGTGCCTCAGAGTCCAATGAGATTTACGAACACCAGAAGTATACTTCCTAGTACCATTCCTCGCTACTGCAGTCTAGAGAACTTGCAGATACCCGGGCTACACAATAAGGAAGCCCTTCTATGTACGTCTAGTGTCGGTGTTATCGAGGTCGCCGTTGAACTCAATCAACCTAGCTTATATGCCGAGGAACCATTGTGCTTTTGATAAGGCTGACGCACGATAAAGTACAGGGCAGCGATATTGGCGTGATCCATTTTGCCGTTCTCCAAGGAATCCGTAAAGTATTCTGTTACGTGCGTGAACACCTTATCGAAGCCAACAGCCAGCTTTCCTCATGGGGAAACTCATTTTGCATGGCCAGTGCGCTACATTTGGTCGTCACCTCAATATCGGAGGGTGCTATTAAGCCGAGAACCAATACCCATAGTTTCGGGACCTGGCTGACGTGAAGCTGCATATGCCACCGTCTCTAAGTCGTTGTGCTTCCACCTGACATACCCCACTCTATGTAATTTACCTTACAACCTTTCGCTGCTTGTCAGTACACTTGAACTCCTCACTATTAACATCGCTTGAAGTTACGTCGTCATCTGGACGGCAAATTAACAAAGTTTGAATCATGCTTTATTCAGTCCAGTTGTTCTCGCTCGTGATACCGATGGTAAGGTCACTAGATGAATGCAGATGTCTTTCAACTGATAGTGCACAGGTGTTGATTGGACTCTTCATCACCTCAGTGTGGGTTGGTAAGCATGTATTAGGCGCCGGAAGCTGACGTTAGTATACCTAGCATTGGCCTTTATAGAGTTCGAGCCTTTGCACTCCCGATCCCTACAGTCACGGCCGTCGCGACCGTTATCCTCCCCGTTGTCACAGGCATAAGTCTGCGGTCCGCTCAAGCGCTTATTCGTCGAGCCAAGTCATGGTCTACCAGGTCTGCCTTCGCATTGTTCATGCTCCTCGTCATCTACGAGACGGCTATTGCAACCCTAGCCCTTACGCACATAGCACCACCTGGTGATCTGACATGTGGCCTTGACCGCCAATGGGCTCGGTTGTTCTCAAGCAAGAATGCGCAGGCCATCAGGAGTATCCAGGACAGGCATCAATGTTGTGGGCTACACAGCGTCGTAGACAGAGCTTGGCCGTTTCCTGATAGAAGTCATACTGCATCCTCATGTGTGGAGGCTTTCGACAGACAGCGAAGCTGTCTTGGTGGATGGAGACGTGATGAGCAAATAGCTGGTGGTTTGATGCTCTTCGTTGCTGTTTCAGTGTTTCTGCTGAAAGTAAGAAGAATCCCCATGTGCACTTGTATGAGAATGTTGAAACCTGTTAACCTCGTATTCCAGCTGGTTCTCCTCACCGTCTACCGAGCCGAGGACTCGTTCTTCCCAGCCACATGGAGCACCCATCGCTCCCGCTTCCGCACCGATGACGGAAGCTGTGATCCACACCGCACAGACCAGACTTCGCACATCCCCCGAGGACAGATCGAGGGACCGTACCGCGATGATCCTTTACCTGAGCATGGTGATCACCATATCGACTCTCAAGGCAACAGCAGAGCTACAGAAGAAGCTGAGGATCGGGGCCCCGTCATGCAACCATCAGGTCTTCAGCAAGAGGGTACTGAGTGGAGCCAGGTTTAACGAGTGGTCTAGAGTCCTGCAACGAGCAGTAGGACGACTAGTTGTGGAGGAGGCCTGAGCGTAGAAGCTGTCATCAAGGGACTGTTCGGGCAATGGAACGGGCCGTTTTGTATGTTGCTGATTTGATGATATTCAAGGCTAACAACCTTTGACGGGAAATACTACCAGCACTCAGTCCTCAATAGCTACGATGATGAACATTGAATATAGAGTATGCTGAGCAAAGCGAGCGTGACTACGGAGTATGATATGTTGGTCACCGGAAAGTGACTTCCTCGAAGGGGAAGAAGCTGGTGTCGAAAGTACCTCTTGCATCCTAGTAGAGAGCTAACAATTCCTCCAACGGCTAGTGTAGCTCGGAGGATCTTTCCTTCATCGGAATGCAAGTCTTGCAAGTTGAACGGCTGCGTGATGACCACGCCAAAGGACACTAAGCCTGACAGTGAGCGAAACCAGGCAAGGAAGGTTTGCTCAAGACTAGGGTAATCTCGGGGAATTCCACCCAAAGGGCTGTGGTCCTCTATGTTGGAGATTTTAAAGCCGTTTATGGTTGATGTTATTGGACCATGACCGCGTTAGGCTTTTCCAGATACGACGGTGACTGCTGGTGCGATCTGGGGTGCATGGGAACCCTGGGGCGTTCATCTTGCATGTGTCGACCAACGTTCCCCGCTTCAGCCATGCCTGTAGCGCCGTAGTCTGTTCATCAAGCTCCATTGAGGCGTTTCCTCAGCTCTTGTCATTTCGTTGGCTCCGCGATGTTAATGCGGCATGCAAGCTGCTATGGATCGAGTCCTGCATTGGGAAGGCTTTTGCATTGTCTGCCGTTCCATCTCCTAACATCATGATGAGGATTCGGCATTCGTAGTGTATTAGCGCAGCACACATGTGTTGCCAGGAGTCATCCGTATGTACGCTTTAGCAAGCTGATATGCACAGAGAAGAACGTTCTGACCTGTCACACATCGGCGAATTGAGGAATCGATTTGGCTAACCAGAAGATTTCCGATATCGCGTTTCGAAAAGGTCACTAAGTGTATCAAGATTAGTTTTTAGATCATCATCTGGAAATTCCTGTCACTGCTTCGAGTGTATCTATCGCTCGCACAGAAGTCTTCCATTCGTTGGCTTCGAGTATGTACCTTCTTGGCCTACACACGCCCGAACGTACACTCGCCGAGTCATGGAGGGCAGGGTGTTCGAGGACTACCTATCTCTTCAAAACCCTCTGGAGGGGCCATCGGAGGGATAGTTTGGATTAAGGTTGAGGGACACAGACCATGCACCAGTTAACCTGGCGGGGAAGCCATCGAAGTATGTGTTAGTGTAATTACCCCTAATCCACTAGGGGCTGTAATCTAACAGCCTTTCCTCCGTGATTACCTGGATACTCAACCGACTAGCAATCTCTTTCCCCTTGCCCTTGCGGGCCGGGCGATGGGATTCCTCTGCAGGCTTTGCAGGTCGATGTTCAAAACCGTTGGCGAGCCGCTAGTGGCTTCCCGGTACGAGTGGCTGCAGGCCGCGTGCCCCCAGAGAGTTATGGTTGCAACCGTGCATTTCAAAAGGGCGAGCTCCATTCCCCCCCCAAGCCTTATTCTACCTCTAAAGCATATTGCTTCGGAACATTCTTGAACGACTTGGATGACCGAAGCAAACGCTTCAGAAGCTTCACCAGTTTCACCTCGAGCATTATGTCTACCCCCGCTCGCAGACGCCTCATGCGCGATTTCAAGGTATGCTGCAAAGCCTTTCCTTTGCCTCACATGGATCTTTTTCCTTCTCTGATAACTCCAGCTAACATGGTGTCTTACATAGCGTATGCAAACAGATCCACCTGCAGGAGTTTCCGCGTCGCCTATTGCCGACAATGTCATGACATGGTAATTATCTGATCACCCCAGGCTGTCTTCGAGGCTCGTGGGGGTCAGGTCGCTTACAGGACTATAATGTTAGGAACGCTGTGATCATCGGCCCCGCAGAAACGCCTTTCGAGGATGGTACATTTCGCCTGGTGATGCATTTCGAGGAGCAATACCCAAATAAGCCACCGGGCGTTAAATTCATCAGCCAAATGTTCCATCCTAATGTCTACGGAACGGGCGAGCTTTGTTTGGATATTTTGCAGAATCGCTGGAGTCCTACGTATGATGTCGCGGCCGTCCTGACGAGCATTCAGAGGTATGATGACTACGCTACCATGAGTGAGTCTTATGTATATGGATTTGGGGCTTATGAACGGCATATAGTCTGCTGAATGATCCTAATACCTCTTCTCCTGCCAATGTCGAAGCGTCAAACCTTTACAAAGATAATCGCCGGGAATACACAAAGCGGGTTCGCGAAACGGTCGAAAAGAGCTGGGAAGACTAATTTGCCGCTTCGAGAACCGGAGGATTCGTGCATGAAGGCCGTCAAATCGATAATGAGAGACCCAGGCGTTCGGAGTTACACAGACCAAAAAGAGCTATGCGGCCACAAGGCCTTGTGTCTATGGGCTGTGAGGATCGATTTTGAGCGTGGAGTTTCGGTGCACAATGATGCGGGCTATATCCTGGAGGGCAAGGGGTTGATGTGAGGCACAGCGACTCGGAACATATTACTCCTCACAATGGGATTGTTGCTGGGGGGTGTAGACAAGCGAAAGCCTATTGCGATGCAGGTACTTTGTCCCAGAGCTGCGGGTTGCCGTGTTTGCATATGTGGCGTATAGTTCAATCTATTGCAAACCCAACCATTCCTATTTCCAGTGAACGAGCCATATCCCCGTGTCGGGGTTACCATGTCAAAGTGATGATGTATGGTTGCTCCCCCGATAAGAAGACGGTGTTTATCGCGACCGATCCGGCGCGTCACCCCTGCAACATGAACGGCCGAGCTCAATATCAACAGCCGCAAGCCTCATTGAACTTTCTGCTTGTGCATAAGCTGCCTTAGCCACGTTTTTTCGAAGACGCGCTATTGTCGCAATTATACGGTGGCATTACTGTCGTCTCCCATTCCGCAGTAGCAACAAAGGTTTTCAACATGGCGTAAGTGGAGTCGAGGAGGACCTGAATGTAGCCCACTCGACACTGTCATTGACAGTGGCTTCTAGGAGTGCGCCAAATGCCGGCAACACCATCAAGGGTTTGATTGAGGATGCGATCCAACGTGAGGACGAACCATATGCTTACCTGATTTGCAGTGGTTGCTCGATTCCGTCCGCCGAACAAAGCAGAGTTGGCAAGCGGCGGTGACTCGATAGTGGAATTTGAGACTGAGGATACATGCTCTATAAACGTAAGTATGGGATTATTGAAAGTTGAGAAGAAAGGGTAGCAGCGTAACGCAGCTGACACAGATCTAGTCTAACGAAGCAACTGGTTCATTCACTTTCGATCGAGTTTTTGACACCCATTCACGTCAGAAAGATGTCTTCGACTTTTCCATCCGGTCCACCGTGGACGACATACTCAACGGGTACAACGGCACCGTTTTCGCCTACGGGCAGACCGGGGCTGGGAAGTCCTATACGATGATGGGTGCAGATATAGATGATGATGAACAAAGAGGGATCATACCGCGTATCGTGGAGCAAATGTTTGCCAGCATCTTACGGAGTCCTGGCAATATCGAATACACAGTACGGGTCAGCTACATGGAGATCTACATGGAAAAGATTCGGGATTTGCTGGTACCGCAGAACGACAACCTACCAGTGCACGAGGAGAAAAGTAGGGGCGTCTACGTCAAGGGATTGCTAGAGATTTATGTTTCAAGTGTACAGGAAGTCTATGAGGTTATGAGGAGGGGTGGTGCGGCAAGGGCTACGGCTGCTACGAACATGAACCAGGAGTCGTCACGTTCACACTCTATTTTCGTCATCACAATCACCCAAAAGAACGTAGAGACTGGCTCAGCGAAAAGCGGACAACTTTTCCTTGTGGATTTAGCTGGTAGCGAAAAGGTGGGAAAGACTGGAGCCAGCGGGCAGACATTGGAAGAAGCGAAGAAAATCAACAAAAGCTTGAGCGCCTTGGGGATGGTGATAAATTCCCTCACAGACGGCAAATCGACACATATTCCGTATCGAGATTCGAAACTCACAAGAATATTACAAGAATCTCTAGGTGGTAATTCAAGAACGACCTTGATCATAAATTGCTCGCCAAGCAGCTACAACGATCAGGAGACCTTGGGAACGCTAAAATTTGGTGTGAGAGCAAAGGCAATCAAGAACAAGGCTAAGATCAATGCTGAGCTGAGCCCAGTGGAATTGAAGCAGCTTTTGAAAAAGGCGCAAAATCAAGTCACGACATACGAAGGCTACGTGGCTAGTCTGGAAGGAGAAGTTCAAACATGGCGAAGTGGAGAGACAGTGCCAAAGGAGAAATGGGCGCCTCCGCTGGCTGCAGACGGGGTCACTGGCGCGAGGGCAGATTCTCGCGCGCAATCAGGACGACCAGGCACACCATCGCGCCTACAGGAAATAGGGAGATCAGAAACACCGAGTCGGTCAGATTCCAGGGTTGGCGAACGCTCAAGTACACCAAGTATCATGCTTGAAAAGGATGAACGGGAAGATTTCCTACGCCGAGAAAACGAGTTGCAAGACCAGGTCGCCGAGAAGGAGACTCAGTTGACCACGGCTGAAGAAAAATTGAAGGAGGTCAAGAGGGAGCTTCAGTACCTGAAGCAGAGTAGTCTACAAACAGGCAGAACGAACGGAAAGCTTAGCGATGAAGTCAGCGAGATGAAGATGCAGCTTGAGCGAGTGACCTATGAAGGCAAAGAGGCTTCGATTACCATGGATAGCCTCAAAGAAGCCAACTCAGAACTCACTACAGAGCTCGACGAGGTTAAACAACAGCTTCTCGATGTGAGAATGAGTGCCAAAGAGACCAGCGCTGTACTGAACGAGAAAGAGAAGAAAAAAGCAGAACGTATGGCACAGATGATGGCAGGTTTCGACATCGGAGATGGTACCTTTTCAGACAATGAAGGCAAGATCCAAAGATGTATTGAGCAGGTCCAGGGTCTGCAAAAGATATCCGCAGCTGGGAGCATGGTGGCGCCAGATGAGCTACGAGAAATAACGACAAGGTTGATTGAAGCACAAGGCATCGTCCGCCAAGCTGATTTGAGTCTAAATGCAACAGCGGAGATGAACGGATTCCAAGATTCAAGGGGTGATGATCTCCGAGAGAGACTCAAGTCGGTCCAGGAGGAATACCAAGCACTGATGGAGCGTAATCTGTCCGAAGCAGATGTTGACGAGGTCAAGAATAGGCTTTCGGATCTCTACACCAGTAGGAGAGAATCGCAGGTCCAAATAATCAAGGATATGCGGGAAGACCTAGTTCGAAAAGATGAAGAAAATCACCGATTACGGGCTAGCATGGAAGAATCCCAACGCAGCCCGAAAAACGGAACATCCAACGGCACTGTAAGTGCCGCCGCTGCGAGTAAGACGGTGCAACAGCAGATCGCCGACTTCGACGTAATGAAGAAATCCTTGATGCGAGACCTTCAGAATCGGTGCGAGCGCGTTGTGGAGCTCGAGATCTCCCTGGACGAAACCAGGGAGCAGTACAACAACGTCCTTCGATCTTCGAACAACCGTGCACAGCAGAAGAAGATGGCCTTCCTAGAACGAAACCTGGAGCAGCTGACGCATGTGCAAAGACAGCTCGTAGAGCAAAACGGCAGCCTGAAGAAGGAAGTCGCGATCGCGGAGAGGAAGCTTATGGCCAGGAATGAGCGAATCCTCAGTCTTGAAACACTATTACATGATAGTCAAGAGAAGCTGACGGCTGCAAATCACCGGTATGAGGCTCATGCGTACATACGTACATACCCCATGGACCATCCAGCTAACGCACACCTACAGATTCGAAGCCCAACTCGCGGCCGTCCGAGAGCGCCTCGAAGCCGCCAAAATCGGCTCCGCACGCGGCGCTTCCAACCCCTCATCCAACCCTATAGGCTTCAACTTCGGCGGCGCAGGCTCCCGCATAGCCAAACCCTTACGCGGTGGCGGCGGCGGATCCAACGAATATGTCAACGGCGGCGGCGGCGGCGGCGGGGGTGGACCCAACATATCAGCGCTGAGCGGCTTGCAGGCTCAAGAATCGAACGGGAGCCCGAGCCCTGGGAAGCGAAGTAGTTGGTTTCAGAATTTCGACCCGAGACGATAAGGTAAGGTAGGGTGGAATAGAATACATGAGTGAGATCTGGCGGGTAGAATTTTTGGGCCGGGGGACTTTGGGTATGCGCACATGGGCATCATTTTGCATGGATGGATGGGTTTGAGGTTTTCTGGTATTCATGTATCTCTCTCTCTACGGTTATACCCCAGCATCGAGAGGGAACTTGGAGTTTTTTCGGGCCATCATAGGGTGGGGGAGTAATCAAGACATACTTCTCGTTCTCTGTTTGAGCCCTTGTTTGGGCCAATGCTGATGGCTAAGATTGCTCTACTTCATACTGACAGTCCTGGTGCAAAACACCACCTATCAACTCAGCACCAATACAGACTAAAACCTCCACCTCCATCAATGACCCGACATTCCCAATCTCCCTACCCAGCATCAATACACCACCTTATCATACCATACCATCACATCATTGCCTCCGCTCCCAAACCCCCAAACCCCGAAACCGTCCTTGCAAATCAAGTCTCTCAATTATACCAATCAGAACCCTCCACACTACCAATGCTAAACTTTACATATGAGTCCACACCCTATCAGACCCTCCACACATCCCGGCGATCTAACTCCCTGAGTTCCATTCCCCTCCCCATCCTATTCCCTCCATCCCCCTCCCCATCCTGTTCCCTCCAAACCCCCCTCAACATCCCCCTATACCTACCCTCCTCCCCCCCATATCCCCCCACATATCCCCCCCCCCCACATCCCCCCCACATCCCTCCTCCCCTAACTCCCCCTCTCCTCCTTCTTCTCCTCTCCCCTCAACCAAACCCAGCCCCCCACCTCCCATCTCCTCCCTAAAAAGACAGCAAAAGAAAAAAGAAAGAACAGACCAAGGAATCCAGTAACCTCATTTCTTGAAAACATGTTTTTGTTGTTGAAACAGGGAGGAATGGGATGGGGATGGTTGGTGGGAGGTGGGAGGTGGGAGGTAGGGATAGGGATAGGCACAAGGAAGGAGGGTGTTTGAAAGGCGAAAGTCGAAAGTCATATGGAATGAAGATAGCATGCAATCAACCATCGGAACCCTGTCAAGCAAGCAACACCCATCCTGTAACCTTGTCAAGAGCTTTCTCCTATGCTACAGAGCTTTCTGTTAAGCGCGCATGATAGTATATATACACATCGACCCGGTCGTTTCCAGATAATCCATCGCTAATATGCAAGTACTTTACGCAACAAAAACAGGGTGACGAGCTTATTTCTGAGCCTTGCACCAACACCTCCCATCTCCTTCCCTCTCGACCTGTACCAGGACGTCCATGTTCCGCCCCAGCAGGAAGAGGATGGCCCTGTGTCTCACGTCCTCCATATCGGCCGTCCTTCCGGCAATGACATGAACGACGCCCAGGACTTTCCGTTCCCCGCCCTCTTCCAGCCAGAATTTGGGGACGGCGTAGCTGACGACCCCACGTAGATCGCTGAGGCCTGCCAATGCCTCGCGCAGGTCGTATTCGGTGTCCGCAGGGACCGTCAGCAGCAAGGTCCGGGCGGATGACGTGACAAGGGGTACGGCGGAGGCGAAGATGAGGATGGCGATGAAACAGGATGCGAGTGGGTCGAAGCCGGACCAGCCGAAGAAGTAGATGAGCAGAGTTGAGACAATGACAGCGGCAGAGCCAAGGGTGTCGGCCATGACATGTAGGAATATGCCCTGCATGTTCTCATTGCCGTGGTCATGGTGGCCATGCCCGTGTGGCCCATGACCATGTGCATGAGAGTGCGGGTGAAGGGGTTTTGAGGGAGTAGCTGGCACGGATGGGAAGACCAAGGAATTCGGTGTGAGACCTCCGGAGTGATCGTGAAGGTGATCCAGATGCGCGTGAGCACTAGTAGGTAGATTGTTGTGCTTCTGAGGGGAGCTGTCTTGTGAGTGGCCGTGGTGAGCATGGTCGTGGTGAGAGTGGTCATGATGCGAATGGTCGTGATTGGAGTGGTCGTGATCCGAATGGTCATGATGAGTATGCTCATTTTCTTGTTGGTGACCTGCGTGTGAGTGGCTCGAACAATCGTGCTCCGCATGGCTGTCTTCACCATGGGAGTGTCCGCTGTGGGAGTGGCCGTGATGGGCATGTCCGAAGGCCAACAGACCGACAAGGTTCACGATCAAGCCAAGGGTGCTAACGGTGAGTAATTCTCCAAGTTTATTGACATGACTGCCTTCCGCAAGCCTTTCGATCGCCTCGTAGATAATCTCAATGCTGATTAGCCTGCAGCGTATGTCAGTATCATGGTCGTCCATGGACTCATGGTGACGAACATCAAGAAAATACCATTGGCAAAGCCAGCTAATGTGTCCATCTTGCCATAGCCATAGGGAAACCTGGTACTTGGAGGCCATTTGCTCATCACAGCTGCACAAAGCCCCACCACGAGCGCTATGCAATCGAAGAACATGTGTATGCTGTCACTCAGCAAGCCCAAAGATCCGGTCGCGATGCCATAGAATGTCTGGACCAGCATGAACGCAAAGTTGAGGCTTATGAGGATGTCAGCTTGGGTATGTCTGACTAGAACTCGAGGAGCTACTTACCACATGAAGTAGAAGATCCTCCTGGAATCTTTTTCAATGAGTATGCTATGAAGCAGCTGCCAATTGGGGGATTTCCGGAGTACGAATTCTGAGAATCTGGACAAATTTTCCCCCTCGGTAGTGTGTGATTTTGTTTCGTTGTGGTGATGTTGATGATTGGAATGCGAAGAAATAGACGACGCCGTGGGGGTATCATATTTTGTAGCCATGAAAGCAATACTAACGAAGATGCTTTGATATACAAATGTGCTCCATAGATCGATACCCAAGTGGGTCAACGCAATTGTTGACAACAGGGATCCGAGCACAAGACCAGCCCCCTTGTTACTGCGCAGACTCTTTGGGTCTACGGTAGTAAAAGACAAGGCAGCTGCAGATGAAGCGATGATGCTACAGCCAAGCTGGGCTGGTGAGAAATAGGCACTGGTGGGCCCCAGAAAGAAAAACACCACGATACTGAAGATTCCTAGTACAGTACCACTCCATATAGTCAGCTCCACGTCCTCAGGAGACGATATGAGTGGCGAAACTCTAGGGACGTTGGTTGCCGTATTTTGAAGTTGCGGTGGTGTCTCCCATGGAGTAGGAAGCACAGCTGAAGTTGAAGCTTCCGAGGTAGGAGCAGAGGATGTCACGATAGACGCTTTGGGCCTCGTTGACGGAAACGAAGGCGGTACGATGAATAAAGACAATCCAACCGCTAAGTAGCCCAGGGACATGTCCATAAGCGCGGAGCCATTGGTCAAGCCTGCGAGGTCGCAGACCAGCTGCAGTACAATTGTTCCCATGGTCCATCGCCTGTGACTAAATAGTAACCTCCAAGTCTTAGCCCTGGCAAGATCAACGACCTTGTCATCGATGGCCATGATGTTCGATGCCAATCCAATAAGCATGACCAATGCTACTCGCGCAGCTCCCAACTTTGACGTAGCGTAGAATGGCAAGCCCACACTAAGAAGTCTCCCAGTCATCCTGCGAGCCGTATCTCCCCAGCCCCTTTTCTGTACCGTCATCGTCTCATCTCCACCTAGGGACTTCTTTCTCCGGTCTAGCTCCCTGTACTCCTTTCCAAAACGGCCTCTGAACCCAACTAGCACGAGTGTCATTGATGTCATACCGCATGCGATCGGCCATTGGGAGATCGAACTGTCCATCGCTTTTGCGTCCTTCAGCTGTTCTTCTGTTCTGAGTGATGCAAGTAGAGATCTGTATGCGATTGCTGCTAAAACGTAGGGAAGGGGGACAAGTATCGAGCTGATGGCTTCTGCTGTGGTGATCCACGGTATGCTGCTAGGATTAGCCAAAGCGCATCTATTCGAATTGGATCTTCCGAGTTCTTACCTAGCGCCTGGCTCCATGGTATTTGCCCTGAATCTCTGAGCTGTGGGAGCTGGAAAGCCGTATCCGTTCCCTTGCAGATGAAGATGCGTTGGCAGCCCTGCGCTCTTCCTTCGCTCCATACTCTTTGTTCTGCTGTAGCTAGGGGTCGAAAACGAAGGATTTGGCAAGGAAAGCTGTGGGAATGGGGTTGCTTGCTCCTGCTGCGTCTCATAGTAGATGTCGTTCGACTTGTGGGATTGATGATGAGGCGCCATTTGGGGGGTGAGAGAATCAGTCATGGTGGATCTTCCGTTCACTTGATGGTCTTCGTTGATTGACGTAGCTCCAAGGTTTAGTCGCTGGATTGCAGGTTTCCTACTGTACGAATGGGCATGTCCAGCACCATGATCGTTCACAACGGGGAGAGCGTAAGTAGTTGCCATTGGAAGGTTCCTTCCTCCACAAGCGGCGTCATGAGAACATTGATGTCATGTTGTGGTACTTCTTGCGTGCACCAAAGCTGCAAGCTCTCAGGTAGAGGTTTCCGCACCGAGTTATGTTTGGCAACAGTCGTTTGCGGCGCTCACGATAACTAAGGAAAGACACTTAGGGGTACGCGAAGAACTAGGACAAAAGACGCACCGAGATCTTCAGAGCCAAGATCCCCGTCAGCCAATGAAAGCAGCCCGAGAAATTACCCCTCGATAGACAATAACCCTGGCTAGCAGTAATCGGGGCCCCCTGAGTCGCACGCTCCTAATATCCTTGGTACATAGCATGAAGACGACTAGAACTACCACGTGGTTCATAACCGCGGACACTTCAATATGTTGAGAACCTCTGGCACTCACGGTTCATCGAAAGGAGCTCCTCATGTACAATCTGGAAAGCTGGCTGCCATGGATGGTTGTCATTTTTGGCATCATTTCCCTGATCGTTTACAGTCTGCCTAGCCAATACGGTAACATCATTGGGAAAGAGCGAAGCGCAAACAGAGTGCAAATTCTGGTACTTGGGGACATTGGCAGAAGCCCTCGCATGCAGTACCATGCCTTGAGTATAGCCAAACACGGAGCACAGGTTGATCTCATCGGTTACATAGAGTCTGACATACATCCTGATATACTTGCCAATGCATCGAGAATCAAGACACATGCGCTCGGCGTCACTCCGGAAAATTTGAAGACCAAGGACAAGCGGTTGTTTGCTCTGTATGGACCACTAAAAGTTTTGTTCCAGATTTGGACTTTATGGATCGCCCTTGGCTACAAGACCAAGCCAGCTAGATGGATGCTTGTACAGAACCCACCTTCAATACCAACCCTTCTCGTTGCTCGTGTCATGTGCTTCCTTCGCCATACTCATTTTGTGATCGACTGGCACAACTTTGGTCACTCGATACTTGCTTTGAGGCTTGGCAACAAACACCCACTGGTCCTGATTTCTCATTTCTATGAATGGTTCTTTGCCCGCTCTGCAGATGCGGATCTCTGTGTCACGAATGCAATGGCACGAATTCTCAAAGAAAAGTACAGAATCACGAGGGAGATACGACCTCTCCATGACCGTCCAGCTCCAGGCTTTCAACCTCTTAATGAAGCGCAGCGTTCAGCTTTCCTAGACATGTTACCAGACCTTCTGAGCTCAAATGGTAATCTCCCTCAGGAACCTGGAGACATGCAAAGACTCATCGGAGATGTCAAGATTGGAAAATCCAAGTTGCTGGTCAGCTCAACATCATGGACGCCGGACGAAGATTTCTCGATCCTCTTAAATGCATTGATGAATTATTCGGACCTTGCTATGACTTCACATCCCGAGCTACCTGAGATCTTTGTTATCGTTACGGGCAGAGGACCTCAGAAGGCCGACTTCTTATCAAAGGTTAAAAGCCTCAAGGCGGTAGAGAAGCTCGAAATGGTGACGATCGAGACTGCTTTTCTCGGCACAGATGACTATGCAAAATTACTTGGTTCCGCCGATCTTGGCGTGAGCTTACATGTGAGCAGCAGTGGTGTCGACCTACCGATGAAGGTGGTTGACATGTTTGGGGCTGGGCTCCCTGTTGTAGGATGGGGAGATTTCGAAGCTTGGCCAGAGCTTGTGCATGAAGGTATCAATGGGAAGAGCTTCAGCGATACTGCGGGGTTGCAAACGGTACTCATGCAGCTGTTTGGTGGCGATGAGGGATTGTTAAGGAGGTTGAAGGAGGGAGCTATGGAGGAGGGGAAGAGGAGGTGGGATGAGGAATGGGACAATGCTGCCAGAGACCTGTTTTTTCCTTCACCGCACGGACAACGTACGTGAAGGAGCCCTTGAAGGATTCTAGGCATTCTGTAAGTGGATGAGCCCCAAGCTTCGTTGTGACTCATGCCCCCTTCAGACGCAGTACTAAGAGATCCCGCAATGACTCAGCCCAAAGCCCCATATATTAGCTTCCAGCACACACCATCCCCAGAACAGCTCTTGTAGTCCAACGGTCAAGATACTGGCCTGAGTAGCTAGTGACCCAAGTTCGACTCTCGGCAAGAGTATGGGGCTTGCTTGTTTTTCTTCTCTCCCCTTGAGAGTTGGAAACATCATTTTGGTTTTACAAAATTTTCACTTGACATTGGTTGTCCAAATAGCAGGCAATGTCTTATAGATATCGTATTGATGCATAGCCATATCCAATTTTAGCCACCGCCATTACAGGCTACAACCGGGGATGGTTTCTTTGAGGGTCCCAGAAAATGCTGTGAGCAGAGAAGGCATCTCCAATAAGTTTGTCAATCAATATAGTCAGATGCACGGAGCGGCAATGTACCCAAACTACAAGAGAAGGACATGAGAGCAATTTCGTCCGTTGGCTCGTTCAGAGCGATGGATTGGCGTTGATTCCCACAGGACCCGTCTTCGAAAGGCGGAGCCCTCCAGCATCTTTCGTATTGTTGGATCATCCAATCTACATGTCAACAACCCGAATATCTTCCACGGTCTTTTTCATCCTCACCCTACCCCCGTGGAGATAGAGCTAGAGGAAGCAGCGACAGCGACGTCGGAGAGCACTTTGCAGCCGACCTAAAGTGGCGGGAATGCATCTCCAAAAGTCTTCACAGACATGAATCAGAGCAATGATGTCAATCTTTGACAATTATAGCGGGAAAATTTGAAAGTCAGACACCCTTTCCATGTCGTTACTATCTCGCCTGCGGTGAAAATCGTCCATGTTTCTATGTCAGTAAGGGCGTACAGGCTCCAGGTAATCCAGTGCGGAATCGCGCCTTGTTGTCCTGATTACCGTTGACTTGCTACATATAGCCTTTGGTGGATGATGGGATATTTGAATCCTTTACATTCATGACTATACTACACATAGCAATTCTTAGTGTATCCCTTAGCTGTCATGGTTCTGCGTCACCAAATTGCACTGCGTGCTTTTGATACGCATGGAAGCAGATACGAGTGGAAGATCCTCGCCAAGAAGGCCGCTATTGTTCCCTCTAGATATCAAAATACAAGCGCTAGAGTAATGAAAATCGCTAGAACAAGGCGGTTTGTAGGTAGTATACCTAGATACCGTTAAATTACAGGATGTCCCTCAGCTCCGGATCAGGATTATAATCACAAATAGTGGCCAACATCTCGGGGGATATAGTTTAATGGCAGAATATGGGCTTGTGGCGCCTCAGATGCGAGTTCGATTCTCGCTATCCCCACCATATTTTTTTTTTCTCGATCTTCCTTCTAATGAAGAACCCGCCATTTGGTTCCATTATGTTGTTTGAAATTTTGGTCCAGCTTCTACGAGAGAAGATACCGATGACAAGTTTCTCTCCGCCACATATCTCGAGGAAGCGCCCAACTTTAAGCGCTGATCCTCCCGTGCCCAACCATATTCGGTCCATCCCACACAGAGAACGTGCAACTCCTGCAATGAGTTCAAAAGTCAGTATACTCCCTCTAGAGAGGCAAAAGGAAGTCTGAGTTCCGGCTAAGAAGTAGTAAAATCTCAAAGCATGACTCGGGGTCAAAAGATTTCGCGAATGTGGACAAAAACGTATTGGATAGACTGACCCAAATATCCCTCGTCTTCGCATCCACCTTATGAGCGAATCAATCGCTGCATGGAGTATCTCATACGTGATCTTGTAAAGATCCATCGAATACACAGCCATCGAAATAGCGTTCCGACCCAGATACCTCCATCCACTATCCGGTATCAGTCCAGTTTCACCACGATCAATCGCGCGCTGCACGTTGTCAAGAGCCCCAACGAGGAGCGGTTGGACATCCGGATTTGCAGAGCCGAAGGCAGGGACCACGAAGGTATTAGTGTCGGGCTCGCAAAAGGTTGAATGGTCACTATCGCTGCTGCCATCGTTATAAAGAGCGAGTGAGCGAGATGTCAAGCTGGGATTAGATTTGGTGCTTGCACCACTGTAATCAATGGTGTCAGCGGCTGATAACAGAGCTCCAGGAACTAATCGTTCGTTGGAGGGACCTACGCTCCTGCAATGATGCCTGGCAGGTTATCGCAATAGAAATGGTGACCTTGAACTTCGGGACAAATGAGCCCCCAGGAGCCCAACGGGCCAGCGCATTGCGTAGCATTGCTTACGACCGGTGCTGTCAGACAAACAGTAGCGAGATAATTCAACACAGCTATTCTCAATAGATTGAATGATTGCATGTTGTGTGCAGTCGCCAGATCACGCAAAAGCGCTCGTCTGCCAGATATTAATTATCTTGTTCAACAGATGTACAGGATTCTTATTTTAAGACATGAAGAATCACAGCAATGAGAAGGACGGTCCTTTATGACGGCATAGCCTGCTACAATGGACGCACTGACGGAGAAGAAGCGCAGGAGGTGCTGAAGTAGGACGAGCATGAAGATCTGCGGTACGCAGAGACTATATCTGTCCTCCATCGCATCCACGCTGAAAGATGCATATCCGCTATCCCATGGGCCAGGACTTTGATACAGGTACTTGTTATGACAAGTCCTCAAGCGCCAGTGGAAGGGGGGTACAGCCGTAGACACATTGTCATACTTGTATTCATGTAGTAGCGGCGCCAATGTAGACATTCTTCCTGTAGCTGTCAGGCTCTTATTGGTAGCGTTCGACACCCGGAACTATGGAAAGCTGAGGCACGGCACGAGTAAACATGACGGGCCGACTCAACTATACGCGCCGCACGCGACAACAGGGTTTAAATGGCTGTCAGTCCTGTGTGGCATTGACTCTGAGATCGAGGTTGAAGATACTACGTATAGCATCCGCGATTGACATCGCATAATGGTACCTATTTGTAGCGAAACCACGGCAACCAAACCATCTAGTAGCGTGCACTCCTTGGCACTCAACACTGAATGAACACTGAACACTGAAATCTCCACCCCAGTCTATCTGATATCCATATACATACTACGCATACAACACAGAATGTGAGGCATTTTTCAGCGGTCAGAGCCATGATATACTATAAGCATTCTCGAGCTTTGATGGGGAAGAGACTATAGAGCGCTAGTCCTATTTCGCTGATTATCGCAGTCAAAGATCTGGAAGCCAGATTCGGAACGCGCAGTTGAAGAAGCTGCTGTCCCACCATGCAACCAATTGGGCTCGTACCCCATCTATTGCTTCGACCCCGGTCTGTAAAACTCAGGGGCCACCAAAAGGGGCGCCCGCGAACCCAAGACTGACACAAACTTAGCTTCGGAGAGTTGAGATAAAATAGGCCACAACTTTCTCCATCGTCCCAGAAGCCCGCTCCCACCTGTGCAACATTGTCTCCACACCGGTCTCGTATGAGGAGTCCTCTGCCTTATGTCTTGACTCCCCTCGTTTTTGGACCATCATCTACAGGCCTACCCCTGGGTTGTGGTGAATCATAACAATCCCAAGTTATATCTGATACTGAAAATATTGCCGCTCCCATACTAGTAGGATGCCAAATCCAGCAGATGGAGCCCCAATGATTACCTTCTCTCAGAGCATTTGATACCCTAACTACATCTAGAGTGTTTCTATGGTCAATCTCCCACGTCATGCTGCCTGTAGCTCAAATCCCCATCGGAGTCTCCACCCAGGACTGCCTCTCCTGGTCATCGGACGGCGCACTCGCAATCGCGGCATATGAGGAAGTTTACCTCTTACTCCCTCGCAGTGAAGGTCCAGAACCCTGGACGCACGTACACTTTCGAGTCAATACGTTTTCTCACGATGAATGGCCGGTACGACCGCAAGCAAGCTTTGCCAACATGTCCATTGGCGAAGAGCAAGGTAGGGTCTCTGTTGCTTCTCTCGAATGGTCACCTCCTGGTCTCGTAAAACACAGGCGCTCGATCCTCGCTGTTCTGACCACAAACTTGATATTGTCGTTGTGGGTACCTGGTCCTGACCCTAAAGAATCCCAAGGCTGGAAGCGAGTTTGTATCGTCAACAAGGCGACGATTCCACAAAGTTTCTCACCGAATGGGATGATTCGGTCGTTAGGAAGGATTCGCAGCATGGCATGGGTCCCTCCGAATGGCGAACACGCTGATCAGAAATCTCCATTCTCGACGAGGAAGTGGGGGATACCCCTTCTGGCTGTTGCCGATGACAATAACGCACTCTGGATATTGTCAATTTGCAGTCCGTTTACCTCCCCGACTCTTCCCTGGGATGTTCAAGTACTTGCCTACACGGCCGTCACACCCCTTCTTGCACAATTCAGCCGACATTCTCTGCTAGCCGAAGCCTTAAATGCAAAGCATTTCGTTGATCATATATTTATCATGGACTGGGATTCCGCTGGCGAGCTACCGATGACTGTTCGTTCATCCGGCGTTTTCTTTCAAACAATACTCAATGTTTGCCTCCGATCTCCCTTAGGTGTGACGCTGACGGATTTTCAAGTCAATGAAACCGATGCTGGAGAGCATTACACTTTGCCTCGGCCGGTCCCACGTTTCATGCAGGCTTCCATGGAAAGACACAAGAGAAAGTATAGCAGCGATAACCACCTGGACCTTGATGATGTAGTCATGAAGACTTGGGGATCTGGTTCTTCGGAAAATCTCGGTGCTGTTTGCGTTACGTGCCATCCAGCAAGAATGGTAGAGTACCAGGCCCCCGCAGCAGAGTCAGCTACAATAATCTTCGCAGGCGTGAACATCCAGGACGCCAGCCAGAAGCAGGAAAAATTTCCATGGCAAAGTGTCCCACGAGTTGATCCTACTCAAGCTCGCCAGACCGTCATCTCCACCATTCTCGACCCCTCGACCACATCACAAACCTTTGACCAGTCCCTCAAGCTCAGCCGCTTCGATTTGAAGATCATTTACACTGCAATCATGGCTTCGCTCGTTCTCAGCATTGAAATTTCTCAGCAATGGTCCAGTATTGATCATCTGGAGGCTGCTTTAGTTATACTGGAGAATAGGTCAGGGATACCATTGCAGCTTGAACGCACCTTGATAACGTCGTTCAAAAGCTCCTCTGAAGATCACGAATCACTCATCAATGAATGGGCCCAAGAGAGAAGTCAAAATGGATTTGGTCCGATGGCGCTGGGAGTACAGCTTCTCGATAATTGCCAATTCTGTAGCGACAGTTATTACGGACTAGCAGGGGGTTTAGCAGAATTCACGGAGGCGCACTGCCCGAATAATCATCCATATGGTATGACCTCAATCCAATTTGGTGGGATCTAGCTAATATACAATGCAGCTAGATGTGCGCTCACGTTTCTCCCAATCCTAGAGCCAGGATGCTCAAAGTATTGTTCGAGATGCAAGCGCGAGTTTATCAATGAGGAATTGCACCCCGAGATCTCGCCATTCCAGGGCGGGCAGGCTACAGAGAAGCCATCCCTAGCAAACCTGCTCTTCGCAAAGTTCGACATATGTCCATATTGCGATGGTAAATTTTGCGAGTGAGCGCCGAGGCGAAGCATATCAAGTTGTCCAACGCCATTCCGACATCAGGTATAGGTTAGACCAATTTTCTCCGCGGGCAGTCCCAACGTCTGCAACCTCAGGGAATTTGGGAGGATGGTGGTAAGACTCTGACATGTCCCCTATCAATACGCATGTCAGTGTTCACGCTTCGATTGAGGCAAAGGACAAAGCCACATGCCTCGCTTCACGCGTCATGTCTCACTCGTTTGTCCTATCCAGATGCGTTCTCTAATCATATCTCAACATCTTTGTTTACAATCTCATGCCCTTTGTAGGGCCCGTACCAGAGCTTCGTCAGGTACACTAAAGCGGTCCTACTTATACTGTTTGACCATAAGATCTCCGTAAGCGGCTGCAGATACACGGATCCGGGCACGTTCAGCGGTGAATATCTCCACTGCCAAGAAGCCTTTGTGTCCAGATCATCGCGCAAAATGTGTCGCCTGTCCGACTCGATTGAACGCTCACATTCCAATCCTGTTGCTCCACGATGGCCCTCACTTCCAACTTCGTTGATCGCGAACGGCCAACGTCCATGGATACACCAGCACCCGAAGCCAACGACCGTAACCGGCCACTCTCTGTTGGCTCCGCTGCTGGTTATTCCCCTCAGACTACAGCAGATGTCCATAGAAAGCAGCATGATCTAGCTGCTGAGGTCTCGGGGCAGGATCGGCATCTGGTGGTCGATGCCTCGGGCGCCCCATCTCCCCAGATCTCACTGATGGATGGACAGGATCTCAGTCGCATGAGCGCTATATCTGGATTGTCTGAGGAGCCTGTTCGCTCACTTTCATCGGGATTGTCTAAGCACATAATACGCCCATCGACGGATCTAGCCGCAAAGCCTTTACCGTCTCCGACGATACGACTGATGGCTCGGACACCAAGTCTATCAACAACGATAGAAAACAGTATCGAGAAGAGAATCAGTCCGCCAATTGCCGTTTCTGATAGCCTTGGTTTCGCGTACCAGACACTCGAAGCACCAGAGAAATCACGGCCCACAAAACCGGTCAAAAAGCCGCGACAATCAGTGTTCATCGAACACCTCGAAGAGCAGCAAGTCGGTCAAAGTGAGGACCGGAAACCCGATTTGAGCGAAGTGGACAAGAACGCTTTATCGATTGTCGATTGGCCGCTCCCGACGCCTACTGCCTCGCCAGCTCTAGGGACAGGGTTTCAGGACTCCTCCACAGCAGTCGATGATTCCGAAGCTTCCGATGTCAGGGTCCAGTCGTCGCGGCAGACGGCGACCCCTTATGCAACAGTCATAATTCCGCAAGCTCAAAAGTCGCCGCGGTTGAACTTCCTGCCCAAATTCCTTAGGGCGATAAGCCCCAGTGAACCCAAGATCGAGCTTGCAATTGAGGAAAAGTCGCCGGCAGAGGAAGCAGTGTCACCGCAATCTTTCTTCGACGATGAGTCTAGTGATGGCGGACAAGATTCGCAGATCGAGAGCGCGCAACGAGCGATAGTCGCGAGTCCTGTGATGGTCAAGCATGGGTCAACGAGCAGAGTTGGGTTGCAGGAGATGTTAACTTCAACGCCACCAAGGCGGGATACTGGGGCGGGAGCTTCGAGGGAGAGGGCTATGAAACTTCTACGAAAAGAGCATGATGAGAAGGATGCTGGGAAGCCGGGTGTAAGGACGGTGTATGAGCATCAACGGGGTGCAACGTCAAGAGATGAATCACCCAGTGTCAGCTTTAGGAAGGAGATCTTCGCTTCTAGTCCTTCAAGATCAAAGAAACCTCCATCGCATCTAAAGGCCATTCCATCTCCGTCAAAGGGTTCTAGAGCGCCGAGAAAGGTCTCATTTCCTGCTCCATCGCCACTGGATATCAAGCCAGAGCATCGATTCCTAAGACAAAGCATCGTCAGCACGCCATATCCGTCGGGTGATGATGATGATGAACCACACGAAACGGTTGTACCGGCTCCGGGCACTGTGCCGCAGGGCGAATCACGCGGTGGTATCAGACCAGAGTCGATATTGACGTTGGTGGTATACGGCAACGTTGACACCCTTCCGAAAGTCAGGAGGATAGTGATCCCAAATCGGCAAGCAACGTCCCTCGTCGATGAGGCCATGAACAAGCATCCTCCCATAAGGGCTACCATGGTGCGCTCTTTCGATGACGAACAGCTATTTAAGCTCATTTGGAAGGAGTATGCGGACATGCGAGGCTCCCTTAGAAGATTCGCTACTGCACGGACCGTTCGCCGTATCAATTTCCTGTCATATCAGTCAACCTCTCAATTGGTCTCTCGACATGCCAAACCGGTACATCTAGAGGTAAGAGAGAAAGACGGCGAGTATGCCGAAGCGCGAATCCATAGTTTACTTCAGTCGCCGAAAAAAGGTCGTAAGTGCCATGAGTGGACTCATTGGATACGCAGTCGGCATGAGAACATTGGTGAATCCAATCCGGATATGGACCATCTTGCTTTGGAGCTCGTTGAAGGCTGGTCGCCCGAGAAGCTCTATCTTGCAGTCGCTACTGTGCTTATCTGCAGTCTCGCCGCTACCATCTTGTGGATATTCATGGGGAATCGGAAGGGTAGTGTAGCGGTGAAAGATGCCTTTGGTGCCGGCGCCCACCTTGGTCGAGGGGATGTTGGGTATAGGGGCGCTGCCGACCGAGTGGGTAGTGGTGCGGCCTTGGGTCTGCTGGTCCTGTTCTTTGGATGGACTGCCGTGGGTGCTTGGGTTCTTCTCAGTTGGTTGGTGATGTGACACTCATGCTCTGGATACCATATCATACCTCTGATGAAAGCCACACGCGACTCGTTGATCGGCTTCGACGCATTGAAAATGTGCTTGTAAGGCAGCGCCCGCTGCAGCTGCGAGATCTCCATATGCGATCTCATCAGCACTCTGACGGAAATCCATATCGGCTTATGGTGGAGGCTCTACCATCGGAGACATGAAGTCTCCGTCGCCCGCGACTCCCATCCGTACATCAACCTTGACGCCTTCGATCTTTCGCGACTTGCGGCTCAACAGTTCCTGTCAATTTACAGAGCAAGGCTTCCATTCCTGGGCCCAGGTTTGGTTCCCGAAAGAGACGAAAGCAAATTTCGACACGAAGGAGAAGAGCACTAAAAATCTCTCGACTCTCTAGATGCGGGCGACAACGACACCTTGTCAGATCAGATGATCAACTCTAGGAAGGCGATGCCATGGAATCACAGCATCAGCCGTCGATTCACACATTTGCAAGTGCGAGAAACCTCAGTCATCTTCGCGTATCGCAAGGCTAGAAGGAGGAGAAAGTCATGAGATTTTTCGAATTTGTGTCAAGGGTTTTAGTACCATACCAGATGCAACTTACACACAGGTGGGGATACTAATAAGACCCACCAGCTAAGGCTTCGTGATAACGACGGCGTGATGAACAGGAGGAGATCATGAAGTCAGGGCGTTGGCATCTAAGAGGATCCGTGTTGTTATGGCTCTTTAGCAAAGGCAACGAAAGCTCGATCGAAATCCAGATGATTTCATTTAGAGAGTTCGCACTCCGCCGCAAGGTAATGTGCAGGGTAGATCATCAAAACTCCTCATAACAGGTGGAGGAGATTCTTGGCCCTTCTCTGTGCTTCTAAATTCTGGAGCAGCGTTCAAAAAGGTATAGCCCGCGTAGGTTATGATCATAATAGATAACATATAGTTTCGTTTATGGATTGGATGGTATCGTGCTAAATACTTCACTAGATGTGATCAATCATATTTTTCGAAATTGGGGTATCCCATATCTTGGCGACTTTGGCATCCGGGCCTTGGCATTAACCCCTGAAACGGATGCCTTGCCAAGATATGGGATATGTCGTAATATGTGCTTTATCCTTATAGTTGCTAGATTTGAATGAGCTTGGAAAATCACGGATTGGTTGTGGACTGGGTAAGACTGACTTCATATAGCACTTTCTCCCCCCGATCCGTTTGTACCTCCTCCAACTTGACCGTCATCCCCCGTTTGAGCGCGTCAATGGAAAGGTTCTTTTTCAGACCGCAGTCCGCGCGGTATTTGCATTGGCTGGTACACCTCCAGAAATCATCATGGATGGAGGTCGAACCGTAAACATCGATTATGAGTACGTAGACCACTAGCCCTGTGGTGACTGAGATCAGTTGGAGAGAGCTGAGCGATTCGGCAAGGGGGAGGCAGATCAGAACAACAGCCACCGCGATGCGGTTGAGCAGCCGGGTCTTCTTTTTGATTCTCTGCCCGTCGAACACCTTGTGCACGTGGGTTAGGGAGATGATGCTCATGCAAAGTAGTGAGACGCCGAAGCCGGCGCAGTAAAACCATCTCAGACCCTTGGGCGTCTCGATCTCGGACTTTGCCCCGTAAGCGGCCGTCAAGTCGTCGGGATTACTATCACGGCAGTCCCTAACGAGGACCAGCTTGGACAGAGAAGCCCCAGCGAGTACGTATGCCATGATGAATGGCAAGTGTGCGGTCAACCATACGGTCGAGGACACGATGTGACGGCGGATGGCGTGGGTATGGAGGTTCCACGAGTCGATTTCGAAATAGAGCCAGTTGAAGCTGAAAGCTTGGATGAGTCCGAGCACGGCTTTGCCGAAGAAGGCGTTGATGCCATAGGGAGCTCTGTTTTGGAATAGAAGAGCGACAACGGAGTAGCCGAAGACAAGGGTCACGAATGCGTTGGTCCTTTCCGTTTTGTGTTCGATGTTGATGGCAGGGATGAAGTCGAACCATTTGGCGGTTTTGGATATGAATTCTGGATGTCGATTCTCTACCCATCGCTTTATCGACATGATACCAATGGCGCCAAAGATATCGACGACGATCGCAACCCAGATCAAAGATAGCCGATCAGGGTATTCGAGTTGGATACTGGCAATCCAAAGAGCACAGGGGATGGCTACCATTGTGGCGTTCACTATCATATATCCCCGTACCATCGGTATGAGCCACGCGATCCAGAGATAGTGAACGGCGTTGAAGAGCCTTGAGGTCAAATAGAAGGCAATCATCTGTATCCAAGTGCTATCAAAAGCCTGCGATATATTCAAGGTAAAGCCGAACAGACAGATCATGACGAACAAAACCAGTATGCGTTGGAAAATGTCATTCGTCTCGAACCAGCTAACAATCAGGGTCAAATCGCTCCACATCTTCCAGCCTAGGATAAAGGTGACAGAAAATCTCATGAGCCCGAAGCCTGTGGGATCCTCTGCCGCGGCGTCTCCGACTACGGCTATAATCCCAACGTAGAGGAGGTCCACAAACAGCTCAAACGATGCCACCTCTTCAACTTCCGAGGCTCGCCAGAGAAGACTTCTGTGCCAGTATTGTCTTATTATGGGCTTCCTCCAGAATTTCAGGGCTTGTCCTTGCCGACGCTCGGCATTCCAGTCCCGCTTCTCGTGCGTGGATGAGAAGTCTTCGCGGATTGAGCTTGAGCTGGAGGGTGTTCCGGTGTTTTTTGTCCTGATATGGGCGTCATAGCCAAATTTCGAGAAGTTCGCGTCCAATAACACGCCATGATCAGTCAAATGATGTAGCTCATCCGATAGTGTGTCCAGCTGCATCTTGACTTGCTCTATCTCATCGTATACTTTCCCATGCGCATGGCGTAGATGAAATTGCTGCTGTTCATGGTGCGCATGAATTTCTTGCACAGCTGCGAGATGTTCGTCTGTGCCGTGTATGTACAAGTCAAAGTTGTCGTCCGGCTCAGTCTTGGGCAGTGTGCGTGTCAGGTAAACATGCTCCTCTGGGTCAGCAGCGATATGGACCCGTCTCCCATTGGGTCTTAACAACTTCCTCAATCGGTGACCCGTATGGTAATGCCCTTTCGAGTGCTCGGCTGAACTCTCAACACCATGTACTGAAGCGTTGGCCAGTCCATGACTTGGGCTTTGTGTTGGTGTGATACCTGAGGCCTGTGTTGGTGTGGTTGCCATTACAGCCAGGGCTATCTCAAGTTCGATTCACTGAAGACAAACTCTTTACAGTAGCCCGCCTGACTCGTTCTTGTAGACATCCTTTCCATAGCTTTGATCACTAATCGTGGCAGAAAACCGAAGAGCCAAGAGGTGGAAGTGGGAGTGGGGTGTAGTAAAGCTCACGTTTTTTAGGGTTAGGGTTGAGATACAGATTGGTCGAACGGGCTAACGAGATCTGCTAAGCTCCATCACCATTTCCATATATTTGAACTTTGAGACCACTGCCACGAACGACCTGAGCACATATCCGTAACGAGACTTCGAGTCGTTGACGATCGCCTTTGACCATGCCTGACCAGTCCCATAGCATCGACCAATCTCGGGACCCTTGCCCTTGGTAATACTCCTACAAGCATATAAGAATATCAAGCACTAACGAAACTGATTATAGGGTAGTCCTGAGTGACTTCGGTGGGGCGTTTTGTATGGGTACGCTGGCACTGATAGACATCAAACCACCACCGCAGTCTCGTCCCCAACAGCTAACACCCTCTTCCTCTCACAGGCGGTGCAGGTGGCGCAATCTGGCACGGAGTCAAAGGCTTCCGCAACTCACCCTACGGCGAGCGACGAATCGGCGCCGTCACAGCGATCAAAACGCGAGCGCCGGTCCTAGGTGGTAATTTCGGCGTATGGGGTGGCTTGTTCTCGACGTTCGACTGTGCGGTGAAGGGGTTCCGGAAAAAGGAGGATCCGTATAATGCGATCATTGCTGGGTTTTTGACGGGGGGCGCTTTGGCGGTACGGGGGGGGAGGAGGGCGGCGACGACGTCAGCTATTGGGTGTGCGTGTTTGCTGGCGGTGATTGAAGGTGTGGGGATTGGGATTCAGAGGATGATGGCGGAGAATACGAGACTTGATGTAAGTTGTTCCAGTCGGAGTATATGGAGTAACAACTCACACCATGTCAACAGCTACCACCACCTCCAGCTGCTCCCTCGCCAGCTGGAGTTGATCCACAGTCGCCGATGGTTGCTTGACCATCTTTTACCGGATTTTCAGATACTCTACTCCCGCCGCATTTGGCACTTCAATTTGATTACGACTTGGGAACGGCGACGGCTCCTACGTCCTCTTGTTCAGAAGTTCTGCATAGCGGTTTATGGGATATGGATGTACAATATAGGCAAGGGAGTGATTACGACTTTAGAGACTCACAGTGGTCTCATTGTCAATCTCTACATCGGACAGCATGCAAATGCTGAGCCCTTTCCGTGATCCCATTTTCCATTCGTTTAGGCTAATGCCCACTCTCATTCCTCTCCACCAATTCACCCACCCCCAGTCCTCTCCCCAGCTTCACCTTCCTCTTCCTCTTCTCCTTCCCCCCCTCCTCCTCGCCCTTCTTCCCAACCTCACCCACCTCCCCACCTTCATCCGCATAGGCATCGTCCGCTTCCAGCATTTCTCGCATGGGATTCAGGTCCATCCGCATGCTATACGCATCCTCCCCATCCGCATAATACTTGGGCTCGATCTTCTCCATCTGAAACCCCAACGTGTCCCTGTACAAACGCAGCGCGGCAATGTTGGCCAAGCGAACGTGAAGCGAGACATATTGAGCACCGTAGGTTTCGGCCATTGCTCTTTCTGTGACATGAGGTATCATTAGCTACCTAGAGTCGCTCAACAGTGCATATTCATCATACGGCTCTGTCTCATAAGCTTCTCGGCCAATCCTAACCGCCTATGCGTTCTCATCACACTCAGACTCGTAATGTGACCATGCTGTATGCCGTTCACGGGCTCCTCCTCCATCTTGGCAAGGACATATCCGACGATTTTAGGGGGATCGTATGGGGTTTTCTTGGGGCGCGATGCATCGACGGCAACGTAGGATAATTGCGGCCATGTGAGGGCGTGGTAGAGGTAATATTTCAAGAAGTAATTTTCGGGTAGGTTGGTGATATTGGTGGCTTGGACGTGGGGGATGTCAGCGGCGGTGAGGACACGGATATCCATTTGTAGGGTAGGATGGGGAAAGGCGATGCGCCCCGAAGATTTTGCGTGAGCGCGAGTATTTGACAAAAGAATGCTTTGATACTCCGAACGCTTTAAGGCATTGGGCCGAGGCTAGAACTATTCTACGGCAAGGCCCTCGCAAGCGTCCGAAGCGAAAAAGCTGCGAACCGAATGCTATGCCCGCTGCTGCTAGAAGAGATATCCTACAACACCAACGCAACCTTCTACGTGCTCCGAATTTAACTTCCATCAGTATGAAAGCAAATCTACCCTCTGCTCTTCTGCACCGCAGATTATCCAAGACAGACAGCCCTGAATCCCATAGCGCTAACTACGAATACTCAATTTATGTATTCTTTAACACAGCACAATATCACCATCACCCCTGAGACAACACCAGACGAGCTCTCCGTTCGCCTTCTTACGAATACTTATTCATATTGAGATTTTGGCGGCCTTGACTGGTCTGTTTTGATGGCACATTCAAGTGCTACTATCTGTTCCAGCTTCTGGATTCACTGTTTCTGAGATACAGATGTTGGGATTCAAAGAAAGCTTTCGTGTACGATAGGTTCATGTTACGTTTGAGGGTGTGACTAGGTCACTCGAGGGAATCTCCTTATGGTTCTTTCTTGGAGAGCAAAGGGGAAGGATCAATTGGGGAGAGTTGCCCAGGGTCTGTATTTTGTATTTGAATTTCATACTACCACTATCTAGCTACTCAGAGCTAATGAGAGCGGTCTATATCTCTCTTGCCGAAGAGGAAACCGTGACCCACGGAAGAAAACCTTGTCCCGTACTCCATTTACCATCGCGTTTCTAGACCTCTAGACACTATATGCTGTCCTATCCCGTGCTCTCCATACGGTCTTATACGCATCTTTCGCTAGGGTTGCCTACCCCTCTGCCCTCCGGCTGAAGCCTGTCCACTCCTACGCAGCTCCAAAGAGTTGTTCCCTCGCCAGCGTGGACTGGCCGAGTATACCCCGTTGGATGACCCACTCGGTCGCCGCCTTCAGCCCCTTCGAAGTTGATACTATCCGGCGGAAGTCGTTTAACCCCGCCTTCTGAACCCAGGGTCTATTTCTCCATATAATCATCAATGGTCAGTGCAAGCAACGCATTCATCGAACCTGGAATCTTGACTGATGCTTGATTTTCTGTGTACCACGTAGCTATTTTAAATTGCTTTCCAATGTGAAGTTTATAAAGTATTTACATAAATGCTGGGCTGTTCAAAGATGCTCAGCACCATCCGTCGTCGTAAAACGGCTCCCTAAAACCCAACACCCATAGAATTCAAATGTTTTCGCTTTGTGAAAATGCAAATTCTCCATGCCATACGAGCTGGTTTTTCGCCTAGGCGCTCGATTCACCCAGTTGGTGGAGCACAACTGTCATGCAGAGGACGGAATGTGCGGCTCATATCAAGTATAGGACATCTAGCTGGTGAACCTCCACTCGATGTTGTGGAATCTGCCTGTACCCCCAGCGGTAGGAAAGACCTGCTCGAACAAAGCCTTTGAAAGGTCAAGAGATTGTCCTTGACAGTCCGCGCACTTGTCGGTGAGTACTCCTTCGTATTCCTGGCCATTGGCAGAGATTTTGAGAGTACGACCACAGTAAGGGTTCGTTTTACCATTGCCATTTGACTCGGTACCCATCATATCTTTAGCAAGCGCGACATAGTAAGGGCTGATAACCGGATCCACCCAGCCGCAGGAACCAGCTGCCCCGGCTCCCTCGAACGTGGTCACGTCGCTGGCCGTACACTTGCCATTAACGGTACCGCACGCACCGCCAGTAGCGCCCGAATCGGAAGTAGAGCTAGAAGGTGCAGGTGAGCTGGGTACGGGTGCTGCATACGACTGAACTGGGGCCACTGCCTTGACCTCGGGTTGCGCAATTACTGCAGGAGTGCTAGACGGGGTGACGGACGGTGCTGGGGCAGGTGTGGAAGTAGGGACCGGTGTGGACGTAGGGGCCTGTACTATGTCCGCGGCTAACTTATTTTGCTGTGGAACGTAGACTGAGGTCGAGCTCGTTTGTGCTGAGGTACTGGCTGTAGAAGCTGAGCTTGAGGAGGTTTGCAAAGTGGTTTGCGGGTTTTGTAGCAGACGAGGGTCACCTGGTTGGACGTAGACTGTGGTATAGACATCGACAGTCTCGGTGACCTCCTCGATGAAGGTGGCAGTGTAGCCTCTTTTCTCCAATGGGACAGCTGCGGCCACTGCGAGAAGGGCACTGAGAGCAATGGGGATGAAAGACTTCATATTGATGAGGGGTCTTCGTATATATTATATGTGGTTATGAGTACGTTCAGGTCGAGGATCAGTCCGTAAATGAGTGTGGTAAATGAATGTGAGTAATCGACTGGCGATCAAAGTGCTTCGGATGTGATTTCGAAGTTGTTACGAGCTGGCTGCTGCGTGTGGGATACTGTGGGAGTGTGGTGAGTTGCGGGCTTTTAACACTGGGCAAATGAGGGTAGATGCTAGCTCCCCGTAAAATGAAAGGCTGCTTGTCTCTAGGACAGCAAAGAAGAAAAGTGGTAAAAAAAGATATGGAGACAAAGACGGACTGATTGACGAGTGAGTGTGGTAAGATGGTAAAGAACAAAAAGAGAGAAAGGAGAGCAAAGGGAGGGAATTTTGTTGTCCGGCCTAGGGGGTCTCTCGCATCTAGCCGAAGATCTTCAGGCACACCAGTGTCCAGGCCCAGGGGTCAAATATTGGCGGCGACGCTAGTCTCCGTCCTCCGCCACCAAAAAAACCCCTGGCAGCCAATGGCTTTTGCGCATGCCACTTCTTCCACCTTCCTCTCCCTTTCATCCCCACTTATTCAGACTTGGTCGGAGGGGTGAGATCTTGCCTGTGCATTCTGGTTCGTCCAACACTTCTGGAACAATGCGCTGTCAGCCAGGATGACTTGACGCTCCACGTAATCCATGATCCTTTGATAGAGATAATCACAGATGCTGTCTCCATCTGTTGGTCATGCCTCCAACGCTCGGTGTCCTGATCATACGTAGCTGACGATGAAACATCGATGATGCGGGAGGCTGCAGGTGAAGGCCCGACTGTTTCTCGGCCATGCAGATGCAGCACTACACATCAGTCAAGATGGATGTACCTTGGCAGTAGCAAAACCCTCGCCTCCCAGATACGGGCACTTCCAGTCGAATGATTGTTTGACCAATGTGGATTCAACGTGGATTCAACTCTTCCTCATTCAGGGTACCTTCTTTATTCGTCCAAAGGTTATGGCGCATTCTGCTTGTTATTACAGATGCAACAAGGCTGCGATCGTGGCCACTATTGTCAAAGTCGCTTTCCACGGTAAACCGCTCCGCGACCCTTTTCCTATCGATGGGATTGTGTGTCCATTGCTAGGGTTACTACCAGGACCAGGTGTGGAGCTACTTGGGGGCGATGTCAACGCATTGTTAGCAGGGGGTCCGCCGGTCTGCAAGCCTCCTACGATCAAGCCGCCCAAGCTACCTTCCAAGCCTGCAGAGGTTATGCTCTCTGAGCCCACCATCAAATCGCTTGTCGATTTTGAGAACACCAGCACCCCCTCCACCGTTGCAACAGGTGCGCCTCGAGAGAGTGTGCGGTCTACCTGCATAGCGGTTGTGGTGGCTGGGATGGCTTGAAGAGTATTACTCTTCATGAGTTCAGTTTTGAGCCATTCTGGGGTGCCAGTACCTGTGAAAGTGGGTGACTCATGAATATCGGTATCACCGTCACCAACGACGAGGTAACTTGATGCGTCTAAGGACACTGAAGCTCGTACGATTGCAACGCCAACGGTCGTCGTGGCGGCGGAGGCTCGTTCTTGGGATGAGACAACGGCAGCCTCGTTGACTGGCGTAGTTTCCGAAGCAGGACTAGGGATGGAAAGTAGGTATGGCATGCCTCCAAATTGAATGCTATGAGCTGTAGCAATGGACATTGCGTCCTCCGATATCGCCATAGCCGCAGGTCCGACCATAATGGTATGGCCTTGGATCGATACTCCATCCGATACAGCTTCTATTGCATGTCCGCTACGTGATGTAGCAAGAACACTATCCAAGCCTGATAGATGCACGATCGGATCGCCGCCATTATTTCCATTGCTCTGCACAGTGTGTATAACCCTAGAAGCTGTTACCGCACTGTTACTCTTCCCAGGCCGATCGGAAGCATCCGTAACCATAGCGTTATCAGCCGGTATTATGTACACATCTGGGACAGGTGAAGCACTTGAAGACAAGGAGATTTGAGCTGGTAGCGCTGCGGCGCTCTCGGCAGACGGTGAACTTTCTGGCCTCTGTTGGCTCTCAAACGGTAGGCCAGTCTGAAGAATATCCGGTTGCTTATTTGGAGAAGCTGGCAGCTCGCTCTGGGGTTTGGGGGCAAGAGCGCTCTCCATCCGTGACATCTGATTAGGTGAAGCGCGGTCCGGACCCAGACGAGATATTGCCTCTTCCGTTGGCTTCGCGAGTTCTAACCTGCTTGATCGTGATGCCATCCCAGGGTCTTGAACAGTCCCGCTTTGCTTATTGGGATCATCCAACGTCTCTGCACTCATTCCTGGCTGTGTGGATCCAGGTTGCGGCTGGTGACTGTGCAGATCTTGCCCAAGTCCTGATCCCGGATCCGTTGTCTTACCACTCGGAGGTACGCTTTGACTCTGTACAGACACAGAACTTGGCTCCTTCATTTCCGCGGTCTTTGATGCGCCCATATCCACAACTGGACCTGGCGTGGGGACCATCGGAGACGCTGTGGCTTGGACGGTCGTCACGTCTGGAGCCATTGCGGTAGCCACCGCCAGGGTCTTTGGTGGATCGTACGCTGTGAAAAATGCATCTGAAACCAAGGAATACGCAGGATCTATTTCCATGAATTTCTTCGGTAGAGCAAGAAGCGGACGATAGGGTTCGCCAGGCGCTGGCATGTACCAATTCTCTTCCTGAATGACAAGGGCGCATCAGCAGATTTCGAGGGGCTTTTAGGACGTTCAGGCTCACCATCACACTTTGGGGTGGACAAGGTAGGTCGGCGAAGTTGAAACTTCTTGTTGCAAAGTTCTGATGAGATGAGCCCACAGGATTATAGAGAGGTCCTGCAATTGTTGACAAGTCTCCTGCAGCGAAGGTGAGCATCGTTTCTGTTATAGCTGCCTGTGACCCAACCGCTCCACACCAGTCAGCGGCGGATATGCTGTGGAAATTGGCATATATAGATGGTGAAGTACTCCTCGGTATTAGTGAATGAGAGGACGAGACAGCTCTGTAGCTGAGCACTCACAATGTGAAAGTCCCAGACACGATGGTACTGACTGGCGAGCCGTCATCTTGTGTTATTGAAGTTGGAATAACCAGTGAATGCCCTCTTGCGTGAACAGACTTCTGTGCAACGCTATTTTGGGTAGAGGTAACTGAGTCCGCCATGGCTGAAGTCACTTCGATGCAAGCTGGCGGCGACCACGGATTGACAAGAGGTATCTTGAACGCTAGGGAGTTGATCTCTGTGATTCGGGCTGTGGTGATTATGGACTGTATATTCGTTAACGTCGTCCAGATTTGTTCCGTTCCAGGGCTACCAAGGACGGAGATCATCATTGACGTTGTTGGAGCCCTAGCTGTGCAGCCCCAGTATGCCAGTCCTGAATCCGTTGTGGCGCCGTAATAGAGGGGGTTGACACTATGCCCAACGACTGATAGGCATGATGTATTCGCACCTGGTTCGGGCCAGTAGTAGATGTCGACGTTCTGAGCCTCGATGATGGCGTTCCCGCAGCAGGTTTCTCCAACAGCAGTAGCCTCGGCGGTAGTCGAAACAAGAGTAGTGCCGGCCTTGACGATGGTGGTAGTGGAAGAGTGGAGGCTCTTCATCAACGATATACACTGAGTGCCTCTCATCCAGTCCTTTATCTTGGTCATGGCTAATAACGTCTCTGGTGGCTCGTACAGAGTACATGAATAGGATGCGTTGTTACCCTGCTTCCAGCAGGGCTTCTCATCCATCATCCACATGTTCTCGAAGAAGTTTCGCGCTGCGGAATCTACATCACCAGTGCAGGAGCTGTCCCAAAGGACGCATTGATCCCTCAGAGATAGTGAAGGGCCATCCCAAGTCTTTGTCCCTGAGCAAGAGGGTCCTCCTACCAGACACTTGATGCCCGAAGAATTGGGAGCTTGCGCATATGCTACCGGAGCAGTGGTAATGGTACTGTTTTGTGCGCTGGGCCGATATCCAGATGGGCCAACATATGAAGTACCGCTAGAGCCCTTGAGCGCCTGCAACGTCGCTGTTGGAGGGTCTGGAAGCCTTCTGAACAGTGTGTGTGGGCTTGGCGTGACTAATCCAGAGGCGATGCCATCAAGAACGAGTACCAAAGTGAGTAGCACTGCATTGGACAAGTAGAGCATACCTTCTCCTTTGGTTCATAGGAAGCTATTACCCGGATGGGAAGGAAGGCTTTCCAAAAGAGGTAAGACTAATCACAGCAGATTCCAGCCTGTCGGAATATTGCACGTGAACGAAATATTTACATGGAAACACCGAAAAACAAAGACAGAAAGGTTTAGGAAGGAGAGAAGAAGGGCAGGAGAGGAATTTTAATCTGTGCTGCTGGGCCTCACTGAGAGAAGCACCTAGCTGGTACTAATCAAATTAGCCGGACTAATGTGGCACAGTTCCACTGTTGACAACATGTCCGATCTCGCTCTCGTATCACTTCATAGTATACGGAGCACAGGTTGACGTATTGAAAGTCATAGCACATCGGTATTCTGCCATCCTGCTCCAAGCCGAAGCTGGGAACTGCCTTTCTAGATCCTTGTATCAAGATCCATCTTGTTAGCTTGGTACTGAACAAGCTGAACATGATCTTGTCGTATCGTTACACAGTCTTTGCAGATTGGTCGCTGCAACCGCCCAGGAATGGCAAGCGTGAAACAAGTGTAAGCGCCCTGTATGCACGCTCCTTCGCTCAGCCTCCGGGAAGGATTCTAATAGCTTGCTCATCTTGTGGTATGATGGTGTTTGACCAATGATGTCGAAGGCAATAGCAAAGCAGGTTTTTGTGGTAAGGATGCGAAGAAAGGAAAGGAAAAGTTACCTAAGAAGCATTCGTAGAAATAAAGTGTCAGACAACTGTTGAGCTGTAACCGCGCGAGTAGTGGTTATAATGGCCATCGTTGTTATTTTGGTCAACTCTCCTTTGCGTGTTTTCTTTGATATTGGGAAAGAACGCAGTGTGTAGTCAAGACTTGTCCAGAAGACTGGTGCTGCCGTGATGGTATATTGTCTCAATATAGAAGAATTCACCTACTTCTGGTTCACGCCCTCCCCTTCCACAACGATCGATTTTGATGATTTGTTTTCGCTGCAGATATTGTAGAGAGTCTAAAACTGAATAGTCCCTGTAGCAGAATATTTCTCATTACTAGTCCGGCTACAGATCTATAAAGCGATCGCAATCTGGCCTAGAAGAACCCTGGAACAGGACCCCGGAGTCCGGAGATTGGAAGCTCCGGGACGCTAGCCCGTTAGGGCTGGACCAGAAGTAATGAATTCTTCTACCGGTACTTTGATCTTCAACTAGGAGTTCTCCACGAAGCGCTTAAAGTATGCGCCGCCTCGAGCTACCAGGGCGAAAACCACACTTCCTGACCAATGACTGCCCTTACCGCCCAGTCCAGTGACGCTGAAACAACAGTTCGTTTTTGGGACCTCGATATCGGTGTTGGCAGCAGAGCATGTACCACGGACCGTTGGATAGACCGTTGGACCCCGAGGACTGATCAGGAGTGCTTGGAAGGCGTTATGCCTTCATCATGCGATTTCTTCGTCAAGCTTACCGTGAGCATCAGTTCACTGGAAGTGTAAATGCTGGCGGGAAATTTATGCAATGACGCGCTGGTCGTGCCGGGCAAAAGCATTGATACCACGAGATCTCTGCATGTGTAGGCGGTAAATCTATACCCACCGGTCGCTGTGATCATGGAAGCCCGAGCTCCATGGATTTTGGGAAGAGGAGGGAAAGGGTGGAGTGTAGGAATTGGGGATGGAGAGGGTTGTTTGGATGGGATTGTGGATGTTCTATAGTCGAGAAACGATCTTTCGATGGCGGCACCAAGAAAGCAACAACATAGGTGATAATGTTACCCTTGTTGGCTTGCTCGACCAGGTGAGGACTTTCATCAGTTTTTTGTTACCCTTGTGACCGCTGGTGGCGTTGAATATATTTTACTACAACGCCGGTTCCATATCGTCGTCAATAAAGCTATGTCTACAGCCAAGTACCCGGAATGCTTCCACCCAACTGCTTATGGACAATGACATCGCTCGCGGCCTACCTGAACCCTTCGCACTATGCAAGTCCTCGGAATTGCAGACACCGTATGGTTTTGCGAGGCTCAATCACAGTCGAGGCTTCTCACTCCTGTCCGAAACCTACCGTCTCCTCGACGGCGATGGTCAATTTTCCCGATAGGTCTTCATAGTTCTTGTAATCAGGCAGATCCAACCGATTGAAACTATAGGAGGTAATTAGTTGACAATATCTTCGAGTGACAATCCATCTGAACAAACCAGGTGTGCGACTTCGGCAGAGCTTTGTCAGAACCAGACTTCTCAATTGTGAATCTTCTGGGCCCATCGCTGCCTTGCAAGTCTTTAAATCCATTGACAGGAATTCGAGACGTGCCTGTCGCGAACTGAAGCAAGCGTGACTTTTGCTCGGCGTCCCAGCTTCGGATGCACTTCGTTTCACAGTCAGTATTTGCCATCATTGAAAGTTTCTCATAACTCACGGTCCAGAAGTTTCTTATGACCTGGTCCTGTTCGGTATAGCCTCGGTAGTCCGTGTGTTTCTTCCAGTCTTCGACGTCGATGTCTGCGATACCTCCAATGAGTAGCTCTAGCTCACGCTCATCGAAGACATTGACGAGATCTGGTGGTATAAGCTCATTGAATCCGGTCACGAAAGCGTTAAACTGCTCTTCTACTCGTTTCTGAATTCTCCATTCCGTGATGAGTCTGTTAGGCGGTCAGCAGGTCTCCGACAACTTCATACCTATATTGGATATCATAGGGGACGCACTCGATGTACTCCTTCTTATTGTCGTTGGTGACCTCAATGTTTCGCCCATTGGGCTTCAAGTCAATTGTTTGGATCTCTCCAAAGCTCTCATCTTCTGTGGAGAATGTCGGCTCTATGACACCGGTGATATCGTTCTCCCTGCAAGATGGTCAGTTATATTTGGGACCGTTTCACGAATAGTCGACTCACAAAGTCCAGGTCAAGGTCCTGTGGAAATCAGCATCTACACCTTCCATGTCTGCAAGAGCAACCCTTTTCCGCAAGATCATCTTGTAGAAAGCGCCGATGAAGAATGCATCAAGAAAGCGTCGGTGGAAGATGGCCAAACCAACCACTCTGCCGATGAACTTGAAGTAATTTAGATGTTCTGGGTTGATGCCAGAGTGTGGGTTGATTTGGAGAGTATAATTATCGTGGGCGGAATATTCGAAAAGGCAGTAGAACGGATTAAACATTTCATGAGATAGGAGGAAGAAGAATTCTCTGTAATGAGATTAGTATTGGTGCGCCACATTCGTGAAGACAGTGTCGCTTGCCTTGACAAGCCTCCATAATCCAGGCCATCTTCTCCATCAAATTTGATCATCAGTCGTTTCTTAAGATCGTTGGCGTTTTGCCGCATGATCTCAGCATAAGAGTCTTCAAAGATGTGATCTCTTCGAACTTTGACGTGACACTGTCCAGACAGAATACGCAGAGCAGGTTGGGATCTGAAGTAGATAAGTTTACGTCGGAAATCCCGCTTATATTGTGGAACGTTCTGATCCAGGGACGACGGCAGTCGGGGATCATCCCATGTTGTGGTCTTGGTATTGTGGTCGACAAAGTACACTCTTGCCGTATTTGTGAGGCGCATTTCCCATCCACTGGGCAAAGCACCCAGTTGTGACACTGGCTGAGTCTGGATGGTGGTGTTATTCCCATTCGGGTTCTGGCCATACATGCGGATGTACTGCTGCCGACGAGGATCCACCCACGTAGTTGTCCGTGTATTATGATCAACGAAATAGGATCTGCCCTCCGGTGTATGTCGTTGCTCCCAGCCGGCTGGAAGTTCTCCAGTTCCCGCAGTCGTCGCACCCGTGGCCATCATGGACACGGCATTCGCGGTACTTGTAGCTGGGGGCGGCGACGGTGCGGACTCTACTTGACTAGGCGAATTCGCGCCCGTACGGTCTTCTGGTAACATACGATTCTGATGAGCGCGTCGCTCCAGCTGGGTGTTTGCTTCCATGGCATTTCGTTGATCTCTCTCATTGTAAGTTGTCGATGGTCTGGTCCACGTAGTGGTCCTGGTGTTGTGGTCTACATAGTAGGTCCTTCCCAGATTGTCATCTCGCCTTTCCCAACCGGCAGGCAACATGCCTTGGTTATCTCTAAATGAGCTAAGGTGACCTGGACCACTTGGCCCAGATTGACCTGTACCGTTCGACTGTGGAGGGTTACCGGATGGTGCACCTAGAGGGGCAAGATTTTGAGGTTGGGGTGGAGCGGGAGTGTGAGGTGGAGGGTTGTCCACAGGAACGTCGCCCACTGGTCCACTAGAGCCCGCAGGAGACCGCGGGGGTACACCGTTGCTTACGGACGTTACACTTCCACCTCCAACCGATATGGATGACCCTGGATGTCCAGAGGTGTTCGGCTGATTGGCAGGCGCTCCGAGATTTGTAGACAGATTGACGATAAGCTTTCCATGCACGATCAGATTGTCGTTTGATTTCTTGAGGTCCCGAGTAAGCATTTCTAAGCAAGTTGATGTCAGTACCCGTAGGCATTCGATAGCTGCACAGTAAACAATCACCATCTCCACCAACGTCCATATCCATGACAGATCCAATTCGCACATTGATCACGCCTAGAAACCCCTGATCCTTTTTCTTGAACTTTTTCTGATCGAAGATCTGAATTGCTAGAATGCTTTCTTCCGATGCCCGCCTATTACACATGTTAGCCTCCTCATGCTCAACAATTGAACTCTGGCCCCGTACATGTCAAAGCTTTCATTCCAGTACGGATTGAGTGTCTTCCGGATTACTGATGTTGTTCGAGTCTGTTCTCCCGATATCGTTGCGACAGCAAAAGGATCCGGGAATCCTATGGGTGTGTCGGTCAGCCTCTACCTGAGCGGATCGAGCTTTGAGCTGTGACATACTGAAGACATCGCGTTTATAAAGACCATCGGCAGCAATTACTGTTTAGTATAAGTATCACGACAGATGATGTATTGGTCAAGCCACCGCATTGAACATACTCGTTACCCTCAGGTTCGGCGCCCTGTCGACCATCAGTCTATTATGATGTATTCAGAGCTTAGAGACAACATACGCTGGTAGGTCAGAGTCCATGTCGCCCATGCAAAGTCTCAAAGTCACGGTGGGGCTTCAGATGTTATCGTTGATGCTGTCCAAGCGGTGAGGCGCGCAGCGAGAAAGCCGAGTGGTCATAGAACAACAGTCGCGGAGGTTCTGAGGCTCGAGGGGGCTGTGTAGAGTAGGTGGATATTCCGGACTACCTCATTGCGTCAAGGTCCGTACCTTCAACACTACATCCCATGAGCATTAACTCAGAACAAGGATTCAAGAGTGGGGAAGTATCGGTGGAAGTTGAGGTAAAGACGTTACGCTTGACATTTCCCCACTGATGCTATGAAAGGCTCAATTTAGAAACATCGTCAGCCCTACAACCGAGCATCAGGCCTCTGGTCTGAATGATCTCCCTAAGAACCATTCAACTCTTACTTCCATATCTCATACACAAACCCATGTTTGAGTATCCAAGTAGGTTGTATTAAACTAAGATGTCTAATGATACAGTGGCACAAAGTTTTTCGAGCTTCAGACGTATCTTTTACCTCTAAATAATTCAGAGTCCTCGTGCCCTCTTTATATGCAGATTAGGTGAATCTGTCAGCTCTTTGATGTTCCAGCCAAACAATCCCATACGCAACCGTTACAAAGGTAAGTTCGCTCAATATGGTGCGTATCCTCGAGGTCGGCCTCGGTATCCCCCACGGTAACCGCCACGAGGAGAGTAGCCACGATCATAACCTCCCCTGTCATAGCCCCCCCGGTCGTAACCTCCGCGTCCAAATCCGCCTCGGCCTCGTGGAGGTGGTCCTCGACCGCCCCGACCTCCACGAGTCATGCCAGGTAGGTTTGTACGTTTCGGTACAACCTTCATCCGTCGAATCAGCAGCTGCAGCAAGGATCAAGACGGGAGATAGCTGACTTTGAGATTTCTACCCCTGAACATGCTCTCGTTGAGGACCAGTGCCTGAGCAATAAGTTGTGGCTCGGTGAACTCGACATACGCATACCTGCGTTCCCCTGTTAGCAACCCTTCTGGAAATCTTATACACACACGAGCATCAGGAGAGACTATGACAGAGATAAAGATACGAACCCTTTAGGATGTCCAGTGAACTTATCGAGCAATATCGTGACTCGGTTGATCGAACCACAACTTTGAAAATGTGCTTGGATCTCCTCTGGTGATGCGCCGTAATCCACGTTGCCAACAAATATACTTCGCGCGTCAATGTCCTCCTTGTCTTCGCGCAGATCGTTGTCTTGCTGATCCAAGGATGCCTGCATCTCTCGCAGTTTCGCCGCTTCTGCCTCCATCTCAGCTACCCTCCTCTTCATTGCTGATATTTCTTCCTGCACAATTTTTTGATCAGCGCCCATTCTTTTACAGTCTTGCATCACTCCTAGCCAATCTCGAGGCGCATGCACACGTCGTTGCAGTGAAAATAGCGAAACGGTCCATCTCTTACTTCGTCATCTCCACCCTCATCTTTCATTTGGGAACGATCATCCTCTGTAGGAACCCCATTGTCCGACATAACTTTGGCTTAGACTGATGCTATCGTTGTTTGAGATGAAATTGCACTACACGACGTGCTTCAGTATATGCAATAGCTTTTGATCAGTGCAATGACTCGGTGTCGTCACAGTTGTGATGAGAGTGGCAGACTTTAGGTTGGATGCAAGCAATAGTAGAATAGTGAAAGAATCAATGGTTGGAGATTAGGAGCCGCATCCTCACTAGCGTCGGCAAACCGGGACTCGCTCCCCGTCTATAACACCAATACTTGATCCATCCCTCTCGTTAAAAGCTTCAATGGCGAACGCGTCTCATTCACCCCGCTGTTCCGCTGCGTGTGCGGTACCGAGGTCGGCTCTCTTTTCAAGATATATTTTACTTCTTCCAACATGAGATGTCCAGCTCTCCCGAGCACGCCAGCGTCGTTCCCGCAACTCTCTCATTTCTAGCTATATACAATCCTACCCTGAGCTCGTCTGACGAAACCTTTGAGGATCAAATTTTGTACTACTATTCGAAGCCAAGAGATGGCTCTGGAAGAGGTCGCGATGGGAAGGACTCCGGCGAAGTGGAGGAGACTAAAGGGGAAAAGGACGAAAAACTACGACAAATTGGATTAGCCCAGGGAATGGTCAACTTCGCCAAGTACTCAGTATTAGCACTCATATTACTGGGCTAGCTGACAGGATTTAAAGGAACTTCTCTAATGGGAAATCAGTGGACTCCATCGAGACAGAGAAATCTCGAATCATTCTGCACGAGCTCGAAACAGATTTCTGGCTGTTGGCAGTAGGGTTCAATGTGACTTCTCTTTACAGTGCGCCTAACGTCTCGCATAGTCCATTGACCTGACACGCCTTCCCAAGTTTCCCGAGGTGTCTACACTCAACGGATCCCAAAAGTCGACAGTCCATATCGAATATTCTACACGGGAAGTCTGTCCATCCGCATTGCTTCTACAGCAGATTCTTCGCGCTCACCGAATATTCCTCATGCATCAGGCACAGTCAGTCGCCGTGCTTCTCGGACGACTTCCACGGTCGAAATTCTGTGGTTTTCTGAAGCGCTTTTGGGATGGATTCATATGGAATTGGGACGTCCTCCTACATAGCAATCCTGCGATCGATATTTTCAATGGGATCAAGCTTGCCGCCGGCGGTGAGCTTGGAATTGGTGTAGGAGAAGAAGAGTGGGGAAGTGGCGAAAGAGAAGTGCTGGAAGGCTTCGTTGAAAGGACTGAGGGTCTTGTAGATTTGGTGGTATCACGGTTCGGAGATGCAGCTCCATCCAGTCGGGATCCCTCGATAAGGTCCTCATCTAACCGTAATTTGCAAGATATCAAACCAGATCGGCATTCCTCCATCGACTACCCAAAGCCCTCTGACGGCATTGTATTTTCGGGCGTTGGCGCCTTAACCAGGCTTTCTGTAAGGAACATTTCTAGCTGGATGGAGTGGCTTCATATGCATGGGCTAGATGCGTATGGCGTCCGGGATAATCCATCCACTACACCTCGTCGAAAACGGAAGAAGATGGGGTCGTCGACGCCAGAATTTGGTCATGCGACCAAAGCGGTTGACGCCCAGCGAAGCGGCTCCGACCTCTTACCCTCGAAATACCACGAGTCTCACAAAGGTCCTAATGGCTCGAATGGAGGTCCTGGCATTCCCCCATCTATCGTCGCTTTAGACAAAACACGCCAAGTAGCAAGTGCAACCTCAGCCTCGGGTCAAGACTCAACCCACGCAAAAGATGAGCCATCTGATGCCGATGCTGGCTCTGGTACAGACACTCTCGTAAAGTATTTGACACTTGGAGTTTATGGCTCAACATGGGGCATCCCATCAGGCAGACCGCCCGTTGACAGACGAGTGTCAAATCTCCGTAGAGATGGGTTCAGCAAAGTATCTACGTCAACAACAAGCAATGACGAACGCAAAATCGGTCCGGCATCAGACACGTCAGGCGGTCACTTCCTAGTAGGCTTACAGGGTGAACTTGAAGAAGGTAATCAAGCGGTGAATATTGGTCTCGGTACTGAAGCCAGCACAGATGCTGAAAATGCGTCGGAAGGCAGTGAATCAGATAATTGCGTAATGATAAGAACACTCCATGTTGAGCGAGTCAAACCGAAAGATGTTCTCCCAAGCAAGGACGCTGCGAGCGATCCGGAAACGGCAGCTGAGACCTACTTCGATACCATGCGCCTCGTCGTCTACGTACACAAACCATTCATCTTCACCTTTCTCTTCGACCTCGAAACCCCTGCACTCGCCCTACCCTCCTTCTACCGATCTCTCCATCACCAACTCGGACCTCTGCAACGCCCCCTCATGGCGAGCACATCTCCCAGCAAAGTCTCCGAGCGCCTCTGGGAAGCCGCCAGCCCGAGAAGCACAGCCTCAACGGCCAGCACCCAACCGATCTGCGACCTCGTCTTCGACCCTGTACGTCTGACAATCCACACCACGATCCCCAACATTCCGGAGCCAGGAACAGAAGAGTCTCCAACCCAACCCTGGACGCGCATCGAAGCCTTAAGCGTCCACTCCCAGATCCTAAACACATACACCTCCACCCGTCAGCACACGTCGGAACTCGAACGCACCTGCAAGACCTCGCGGGGATGGTGGGTCGTCTGGATGAGACTACCAAATGCATCACCTCTTCCCAAGCAGAACGGCCCCATTGATGCCACCGACAACAACGACGACCACCAAAGCTTCCGCGAAGCCTTCCTCATCCGAAAAGCCAGCGATTACGTCACCCCCGCTGCAGCGAGAAAGTCGAGCGGTAGGTTTGGGCGAGATGTCAGCGGGTCGAGTGCGAGTGCGAGTGCGAGTGGGGCATGGGGGGGTGGTCCGGGGAAGTTGGCGGAAGGCATCGGTATTGATGCTAGGCAGTATATTGAAGGGTTGCTTAGTCTTAATCGATGAATGTTATGAAATCACCTTCTGCAGTCCACTAGATTTCACGGATGGTTCGAGTTGTATGTTGGAGATGTGACCGCATGGGCTGGTCACAAGTAAATCCTCTGACTACCTCTGCTTGCCATGTCGGGAAGATTTCAGCTACGCTACCATGACCGAGAACGTAAGACATAATAGAGCCTACTCTGACTGAAGGACGTTGACCATACCCTCCAAGCCGCTCATTACCGTTAAAACAAAGATGCAATCCCAAAAGCATTCAATATCACCAAACCGGCGAACATTACAGGCGTAGATTACTACATAGTACCTTACAGTATTAGATACATTGTACTCCCTACGCGTCAGCCTTCTAGTCTCGTGGTATCTTCCCGTTCCCTACCATCTCTATATATATTGAAAAGCACATCAATCATGAGTAACTTCGAGGATGCGAACATAGATTCCATTCCATTGTAACTGCTAACGGAACCCTGCTCAAGCGCTCTCTCTACAACATAGGTCATCCGCGCTACAACATGTATAGCAAAGGACCTGTAGAACACAAAGGATCGGATAGACAACCGCCCAGCGCATGAAAACAAAGCTAAGAATTCAAGCCAATGATGAATGTTAACACAGTTCCTTGCCCTCGAAAGCAAAACAGCGTATAAGTTACACAAGATAGCTAGCCACCCAAGCCTGAACACCATCGCTAGCCCCAATTGCAACACATACTGCTGATCTCTGACTGATGGACCCTGGAAAGAAAGAACCAAACCCTCACGCCAACACAAACGAGAACCAGACGCTGGTACTCATTTCCCGTCCTTAGGCCTCGAGCCCCGTCTCTCCCTTCTCCCTGGACTCGCAAAGCTGACATGCCTCGGCTCGGGCTCTTCATCGTATGGAACCATCGGCGGCCTCATTGCCGAAGGTCTCATCCCCGTCGTCGGCCTAGGAGGTTTCCCTCCCAAACCAAGGTGCTGGTCCGCAGAAGTACCTTCGCCTAAATCCATATTGTCGTGATCCATCACCTCGGCGTGTATGTAATGATCCTCCTCATCAGCTTCGGCGGAACTAGGACTCTCGGACTCCGAGTGCGTATTCTCAAGTTCGCCATCATCGGACACGAGACTGGGTGCTGTGTGTGCCTCGACGGTGTTTGGACTGAGGTCAAATGGGGTGTTGCTGTCTTGCATAGGAGTATTGTGATATTGTCGTGCTTCATCTGAGTGGTATGGTTGTCGGAAGGCTTGGTGGATGTTGATGTGAGAAAGGTATGATGGCTTCTGCGCTACGTTGGAGAAGGCTTGACGGACTGACGTTTGTTCCGAAGACTTGGGCGACTTGGACCGCCTTGCTGGGATGTCACCACCTCGTATCACACCACGGGTACTACGGCTTTGAGGGGCGCCAGCGATTCCTGCTGCATCATCCATTGCCCCTTCTTCTTCATCATAGTCCTCCTCGTCACTGGTGGGTGAAGGATCAATATCAGGCCTTGCGCTGGCTTGATTCACCATCTCTTCGAGATCACCACAGCGACCCATTTTTGCGAAGAGAGCGGACAGGTGAGGGGTCTGAGGGGATGCTTTGAAAGGAGCAGGGTCACCTTGAGCAGCGGGCACTGCCACGGTCGGTTCCGGAGGGGTGGACATCTTTGGAGGTATGCACATAGTCGTTGATTGCTGACCCGTATCTGGAGTATTTGCTTGAGATCTTTTCCGTTTGGAAAAGATAGTTGTTGAGGGTTCCGTCGGCGCTCTAGCCATGTGAGCAGAGGCTCTGATTAGTGGGTGCACTAGCACGGAGCTAGGGGTGGCCTGTGAGCCATGGTTCATCTCCCCCACAATCCCTACGGCATCCATATCCAACTCTTCACCACTTGCTTCAATTGCAGCATCATGACTCAAGAATTGTCGCGAGTGCGCTATCCGACAGTGGTTGATAAAACCTTGAGCGCTATTGAAGTTGCTGCGGCGACAATCCAAACAGAGCAATTTAACCATTTTGCCATCAGATCCGCGCTTCACAATCATGGGACCTTTCTCTTCCTTTGGTTCTGGGTACCCATGCGGAAGGGCCTTCAGTCTCGCACCGTTAGATCCACGCTGAGATCTCGATATGCTGCCAAACGTCCCGGCATCCGACTTGGAGCCTCTGGTCGCTCTGTCTGGTATGTATTTACCACCGTATGAAGGCGTCTGCACATATTCGGGAACGTTGTCGTCGAATGCAGAGTCAGGGATCAACCATCTCTCGTAGTGACGAGAGTACGGTCCATTGACGACACCCCAGGGAGGAGCTTGTGGTGCTCGATCGTTGCAGACGGATCCAGTGCCTTTACTGACACTCTGCATAGCTCCAAAGTCCGAAGACATTGCGGGATATGGGATAAGTTGACAGCGTCGCAGCTGCTCTAACGCAGCTTGACATTTTGCAAACTCTTGGTCGATCAGCCGCAATTCCTTGTGTTTGAGAAGTATCTCCAGCCCAAATTGTGCTTCGATGGCCTGATGGAGAGGTCTTGTTTTGGGGATTCTTCCAGCATGTGTAGCGTTCTCGGACTGCTCATGGGTGCTACTATCCATCGACTTCCGGCGGCTCAACTCAGCGTGAGCCTGAATAGTCCCTGCTGCACTTTCCAATCCTACGTTCGACCTTTGTGATGGCGTCGCCTCGAGGTCATTTACCATGTCGATGTCTCTAATCTGTATTCCTTGTTTTGGTAATACTGTTCGGTGGACATCAAGAGCAGGGATCTGGACATAGCTCAATGTCTCCACCCTTTTCTTTGGTATAGGTGGTCCCAAGCACGGCGACACAGGGCTGCTGTCGCTACGTTTCCTCTTCATCTTGTTGAAGTTATTGAATAATGGTCCCTGAGCCATAGCCGGTTTCGTTGGCGTAAAGTTGCCTTTGCCCGGTAGTGCCTTCTCATTTCGAGTACCGGAGAAGAACGGAAAGGAGAACAAGCCATGCGACGCAGTCATGGCCGTCTTGGAGCATTTATACTGGGAGCATTGAGAGCGTGGTTCGTTGACATGCAGCGAGGAAGAAGGCAAAGCCGCCAGCTCCGGCGGTTGATTAGGGAGACCCAGGTTGTTGTAGCCGGGTAGAAGGGACAAAAGGGCGGGCGCGACGACGTCAAATAGGTAATACAGGCACAAAGGTTCGTCACTGACAACCTTGTGGTGAGCTGGAATGAATGTAGTGAGTGGTACGAATAGCTTGGCGCGGAGAGACGAGGCGCGACCGTGGAAAAGGAAAGAGCGTAGGAAGTGACGACCGGTCGCAAATAGATGATTATCAAGGGTAAGAATGGACTAGAAAGCGGTGATGAATGAGAAAAGTCGCTCGACAATTATAAATAGGTGTTGTAGGTAGGAGGACAAAGGTGTGGAGGAAGTGAAGCTGGTGTTGGAGTGGTGATGTGAGAGACTTTCAGGATTGGGGGGAGCGGGGAGGGGAGAGCGTTGGGCCCAAGTTTGGGTGTGAAGTACCTTAGCTAAGTAGTTCTCGCCTGCAGGGCAAGGGAAGGACGGGACTCTGGTTGGGGTGCATGCAAGAACGGGCTTCAAATAGGCCGAGTGGAGCGCTATTGACAAGTTTGGTAACGGCTGTCGCGGATTACGCCATGTCGTCGATGCTTATTGGTGCGACAGCGCAGGGGTGGTCCAGGAAAAGGGATGCGAGGTCTTGGCCACTTGGGCCATTACGAACTACGAACTAAAGGATTTAGGATGTTGGCCTGGGCGGGCTGCGGCCAAGAAAAGAAACGCCCGAAAGCGAATAGCAATCTTGATCTGCTGATCCGAATAGATGGCTAAACGAAAGGAGAGAGGTGCGTAAGTATGCTGAAGATGAGTGACGACGCGTCTGCCCAGCATTCGTACCCCGACATACAATATGCACATTCCCGACTCGGCTGCAGTGAAAACAACAGGTGAGACACAGGAATCACGAATCGTTTGACTTTGAGCTTCGTATTGATTCTCGTCACTATCACATAGGGCAAACTGACGCAGCGTCCGACTATCAACCTTTGGAAGTAAAGTATGTATCCCTGAAACCAGAAAATGAGAGGTTGGCAGAGGCCTTAGGAGGAGATAAGACGCAGTGATCGGCCTCGCTTATCACGGAAGTCGGAACGTTTTATCTAGCGTCCGCCACTAAGACTTTGTTGGTAGCGATGAGTGCAGAGTACGTAGTACGCCGTGGGCTGGTTGACGGAGTACGGTACTCTATGTGGATGCTGTCGACCACAGTGAATCGTTGCACAGTACAGAAGGTAGTGACGTGAGGACGTACATATCAGATAGATAGTACTAAGCTCCGTTTGGTGCTATCTTGCCTTTGTGTATCCTGATTAGCTGTCGGCTTCAACGTTCGGTTGCGCTTCCGATCCACTTGCATCTCTAACGTTGTAGTCATAGTGCAGAGTCCACGCCTCACATCTTCATTGACCATTCGATCACGTGGTAAGCACTACTGTCAGTCTTTCTATGGACCACTTCACTTATGGCAACCGCACAGGAGCATGAGAAGACAGTCTTTCAGGGGGAGCTTGCGCACATTCGATATCGAAAGCCCATCAGGTTTCAAACGAGACCTGTTGCAGACGTGATATGTCAGTAGATATGGCCAAAACCCAAGGATGCTCCGCAAAACGCTCCAAGGCCAACACGACACGGCAAGACAAGCCAACTGAAAACCTCCGTCAATCTATCCCAGGCCATAAGGCTATGGCTACACCAATGACAGCCCAGACAGCGGAACCGCAACCCGTCAACAAGCGTCAGCGAGATGAAACCGATGTGCAGGCAATCTCTCAAACGACTAGGAAACGATCTCGGCTTCAACGACATGCCGAGCTGGATCATGTCTCTCAGTCACGCACTACTGAGACAGAAGACCTCAATCAGTCTGTCATTAGCGATGTTACAGGTCTTGATCCTGTTGATGTGACCGAACACCAAGTGCTTCCTCCTGAGCTTCGACATCTCGCAGATCAATATGAGTTCTCTACCATGTCCATCCTCTCATCAGCCAGGATTGAATCCAGAGTTCGTAATCTGCTTGCGAGAGTGCAAAAGTTCAACTTTGCAGATACGAAAGCGAAGCCGGGTATAGTGATCTTACATGCGAAGGCAGACGTCGCGGGCAAGTTGTGCAGTATCGTTGAAGTTGCAAAGAAACAGATTACGATGGAGAAAGGGAAGTGGTGGCAGTACACCAAGCTACACGGAGAATTATTAGAACTAAAGCCGAGGCGGACCGAGTGTACCAGGGGTGTTAAGACAACATCTCAAAGGGGCAAAGTTCCAGCTGCAGGTGGGACTGATTCTCCAAAGCCAACGAACGGATCGCGGAAGGATTCAGTAACGGGCCAGGGAGGGGACATTGCAGACGAGAAAGAGGAGGAGATCGAGGAGGAGATCGAGGAGGAGCCATTCGAAGTCATGACGGATCCCAAATCACGAGAACAGGAAGCAAATCAGTCGCAGAGCGGCAATGGCAAGAAGGTTAGGAACACTCCAATCATAACGATTATTTTCGCCATGGTTCCAGTACCAGGTCTCAAGGAGCTTTATGGGTAAATTATCCCCAAGTCTTGAAGCACTGACTGCTGACATGGCCCAGCGAACAGACTAATGCTTGAATGACTAGAAGTTGGTCTACGTTGGAAGTGAGGGGAGGCGGAAGTGATACCGACGTCGACTTAGCATATTCTAACGTTGGCGGACTTTTCCTTGCTCGATACCCACATAGCGAATTATTCATACATCGAAAATGGTCAAATGTTAGTCGAGCGACAAAAACGGAAAGCTTAACCGAGCCAAGAGTGAACCCGCCATGGCCCGCTTTTGAGGTTTCTTGCCCATGAAGGCATTGAATATCAATGTTCACTTTGGTTTAGAAGTTGGGAGTATCTCGATATCACTGATGTCCACATCCACGAGTGCCTTTTGAAGGCTCCTTCCGCAGCAGGTAAGGGTCTTATTGCAGTCTCTTCCCCCCACCCCACCGCACAGCTTCAAAATTTCCCCCCAGCAAGCTCCTCCATTGACACCCTCTCAGACTGCCAACCTTTTCGTACCATCGCAATCCAATTACCCCCGCACACATACCCCTCACCCCCCCCTCCCCAAAAATGTCCTCCCAGCCCCTCCTCCAAACCGCCCCCGGCAAACGCATCGCCCTCCCCACCCGCGTCGAACCCAAAGTCTTCTTCGCAAACGAACGCACCTTTCTCTCCTGGCTCAACTTCACCGTCATCCTCGGCGGCCTCTCCATCGGCCTGCTGAACTTCGGCCGCGACGCGACGAGCCTGATCTGCGCGGGGCTTTTCACGCTGGTCGCGATGGGGTGTATGGTCTATGCGCTTGTTACTTTCCATTGGCGGGCGAGGAGTATAAGGTTGAGGGGGCAGGGGGGGTTTGATGATCGGTTTGGGCCGACGGTGTTGGCGGTTGTGTTGGGGGGGGCGGTGGTGGTGAATTTCGTGTTGAGGGTTGTGGGAACGTGAGGGAGGGGGTGGATATTGTGGTTTATGCGTATAGTATGGGGGGATCTTTGGTCACTTCTTTCTGTACATATTTCGATGGGATTTATGGTACAAATGGCAGGTTTTACGCATTCATATGGATGCAATGTAAGGATAAATGTCCGCCGAGCTGCCCCGGTTCTTTGTGCGTACTTCCTAATTTTCCGAACCCTTGATATCTTCAATTCATACCAGGATCTCTGCAGCTCCAAGAGTCTCTCGGCTCGAACATAGTATACGGTCTTATCCGGTCCTGATCAACAGCAGTGAGAGCTCAAATAAGTATTCACAGCGATATACAAGTACACTAGTCTCATCATCCATCAAGTATAGAACCAAGGGTCCTCAATCACGTTACACCACTTCAACAGGGATCTTAGAGCCGCAGCACAATTCGTTTTCTCTTTAGACAATCACGATAGATCGTCATCAAACTTTACGCAGGATCTACAATAGAATGAACACCATACAGAACCCCAGTCTGGGGCTTCTTAACAAGAAGCTTTGATTGTCAAAACTCATTATTTATATTGACTGAGCTATAGAGATCAATTCCCTTAGTAAAAGTCCACCCTTGCTACATCACTCCATGCGATATTGGCAGCATATGATATTCCTTTGAGTATTCCAGTACTTTAGAATCAACTAATGGATTTCGCACCGCCACCGGCTAATCAACGTAAAACTCGATCCGAGAGCGTATATCTCTGCAGCCTGCGAGTGACGACAGGTCGTAATGAGGGATAGTAGTGAGATGGAGCTCGGTTGAAAGCTCGATCAATTCACAAGGTTCTCCAAACAGTAAGTAGAGAAAGAGGGTGGGAAATATAGCTCCATATGTCATGCATGAAACCCGCTTTAGCTCCTGTAAATGGAGCTAAGGTCTTTCTTAGCGCTCCTTGCTGGCGTGGGGATTTGAAGATCTGGTACGTACCTCCGTAGCAGCCAAAGGTACTCCCGTTCGCCGTTCAATCAAGCTCCCCCCAGCACTCCTTGTCAACCATGACTTCACCAAACAATCCCCAGCTCCAATCAACAGCTGTAACTCACCCTCCCAACACCTATCCCCACCTCGCTAACCCACCCCCAAGCCCATCCCCCCATCAAAACTCACCGAAATAGCCAACGAAGTCCTCATCCCCTCACACCCCCATTAAAAAAACACAAACACTAAAAACCAACACACAGGCCTGCGACTCCGCCTTCCAAACCACAACCGCCTACGACCACTCCAGCACCGAGTCGTGGAACGCCCACATCATAAATACCATACTCCAGCAACTGCTCACGGAGACGACGTCGTCCGATGACGACCACCAGCCGCCGGAATACAAGTTTGCGGTCAATAGTACTATTATTCAGCACTCGGGTGGGGATACGGTGGGGGAGGGGGGTGGGAAGAGGGGGATGCATGCGGCTTCGGGGGCGTATTGGAATGGGGAGAGGGATGGGATGTGGAATTTCAAGTATGAGGGGGCGGAGGGGAAGGGGTTTGATGGTGGGTTGATACTTGGATACTTCCTTCTCTGCGTACTGTCGTTGACTGTCCAGCTGGATCACTGACTCGTGTGCATCCTTAGTTGTGATAAGCGTTATATGGATCTCGGTGGTGTGAGAACGTGTCGAACATCAATGAAAGAGTTATGATAAACATAGGATTTGTACGGAGTATTTACCAGAGACTAGCAGGTTGTCTGGATATAGGAGGGACTAGGGAGCTGATCTAGCAGTGTCACATCATCATTTTAATAGCTAAATTTGAATCCGCCGTTTGCGCAAACCACACTTCCCGTGCACCACGCGCTGTCCGCAGAGCACAGCATAGCCACCACGCCCGCGATCTCATGATCATATCCTGGTCGTCCTCCCGCAACTTCTACCTCTTTGACGAATTGCTCGTCGTCTATCCCGGGTCTAGCTTTCTGCAATGGCGTATTCTGTATGAATGGCTTCAACATTGCTCGGAACTCCGGAGGGGTCCCTCCGTACATATCCGTGGCCACAGGACCCGGATTCACAGCATTGACGGTCGCCCGCTCGCTCAATTCCCGAGCCCATGTCCGTGTCATTGCTTCCAATGCAGCTTTCGTGCCGCCATAAATTGTCTGATCGAGGAAGCCGAGACTCGAAGAGACGGAGGATATATTCACGATGCGACCGGAGCGATCGGTGGGTAGATATGGTAGGGCGGCTTGCAGGAGCAGGATCGGGCCAAGGACGTTGACATTGTACTGCTGTGTGAAAGCTTCGGCTGTCACTTCTTCGATGGGCGTGATACTCGCAACAGCAGCGTTGTTGATTATGATGTCGATCTGGAACTTACCGCTGCGCGGGTGGGAAAAGTGATTTTTGGCCGTGGTAATTATGTGTGCTGGGCCGTTGGGATTGCCCACGTCCGCTTGAACGGCGATGACATTGATGCCGTGGTCATTCTCGAGGGAGGAGGCTAATTTAGAAGTGGGTTCGGCAGAGCTGTCGGCGGTGTAGCCCAGGACAAGGGATGCGCCTTTCTTTGCGAGATTTCGAGCAATTGCGGCACCGATTCCTATATTTCACGGATCAACAAGAGGCATGAGGAGGCGGGTGATGGGAGCGATACGTACCTCGTGAGCCTCCTGTTATAACGGCCAGCTTACCATCTAAAGGCCGTGCTTCATTGGTCGCTTTCAGATTCGTCGACGACGCCCGCTGATAGCCAGGACGAAGAGACATGTTTAGCGTTGTCTCTCTTGGAATTTTCTGGGGAAATTGTGCTTTGTATGAAGCAGCAGCAAGGTTTGTCACAGTACAAGGTGTGCTTATGGTAGCAGTGAAGATGCGGTTTATAATCTGGAGCAATCGCAATCCATAACTTCGATTTCTAATCGTTTTGGCGGGGAAAGGAAATGCGGGCTTTGCGGCGATATAATGCCGGCCGATCAACGTACACACTATGTCCGGGAAACCTCTTCATGGTGACGATGTTTTTCATGTAAGTATTGGTTCGAAGAAGACAATATGTTGGCACACGTGAAAACATCCGTGCATATACCGAGAGTGAACCCACAATGAGTGATGATCAATTTTTGTCATTGCGAGGAACGAGTCATGCTCTACCCAGTGTTACAGCTGCACCTCATCATTGATCAGCCTGACCTCCTCGCCTGGCTTGAACGCCGGCAACCCTATGTATGGACACCCGTCACACCTAAAGGCATCCCCTAGAGCACAATTACCGCAGCTTCCCACTTTCCCTTGCACGGTGAAATCGACTTCCGCTAAATCATCCGATTTCAATTTTGCCAAAGCTTGGTCGGCATTGGAACGCTTGACTTGATCTTCTGCTTCGATACGCTGAGCAAGGCCACAAGTACAATCTTTGCAAGCTCGCCGTCGTTTGCCCGTCTTGGGACGGCATTCAGGTGCTGCGTCAGGACCAACCCAGTCAGCCAGTAGGCTTGCAAAGGCGTGACGGGTTATGGAAGTACTTACGTTGAAACACAGGGCCCTTCATGTCGTCGTCATCTAGCAGGGTATCCTCATCGATTAGCTCGTCATCGTCATCTTCGACTTCTGGTCCATCGAAATCATCGCTGAAATCCACAAATCCGACGCCGGCTGGCTGCGTCGAACTTGTAGGACTCTTTGTTCGCTTCCCGTTGAGATTCAGCGAGACTGCGCCGGTCGTTGCTGTTGGGCCGCCCTCACTTTTCGTCTTCCCTAATCGCAAAGGTACTGACTGCGTTGCACCTGGATCTGGCTTTACCACTTCATTATCTTTCATTATCAATCCAGCAAGGATAGCTTTTCCCCTTTCATCTGCGTCAATTGTGGCGAAAGCTCCATCCTGGCTTTGTATTCTTCCCCCTGGTTTTAGCGAGTGGACGATTCGCAACAGCAGATCTCCAGTGATGAGTCTCTTAGATTCTGTCCTTGTGTTATCTGCATCTAACAGAACAAGGATGATGTCGTAGGTGGTCTGTGGAAGGGACACGAGGGAAAGGGAAAGTCGGTCCAGCATTTGTATATCGGTGGCGCTCCGGTCATGTGCAGCGATGACATTATCGAGTCTTTCTGGGTGAGATGACAATGATGGAGGAGATAAGAGAAGCGTCCTAGGAGTTGATGCAGTACTTGGAGCCTTAGGCTGCATAGGTGTAAAGTCAGAGATATTGTCTATAGCAATGGCAGGCGTCATCGTAGCCTGCGGGTACTAATGTTTTTCCACGCACCGAATGTACTCTCGGGGCACATGCGAGGGTGGGATATTTAAATGAACGAAATGAAGAATTGCTTTACGAGTCATTCGATTTGGAGAGCATAAAGGCTAGTCCTATTACAAATGGAAAAAGCGTTCGATGCTACCCATAGGGCTGATTTTGCATGGTACTGTAAAGTAAGTCGCGCTACCCTCAATTCGGAAAGGTTTCCAGCCTCTTATTTTATTCCGCATGGCCTTGGCGATTTGCTGTGGGAGACCGCGATCTTTCTACTCGATCATGAACACACATACTTCGAACAACCTTCTTACACATACTTACACGCTCGCATCAGCTGCCACAGCTCTTGCCAACCTTCGTAAACATTCTCCAGCTTCGCGGCCAACAATCAATTGGTCTTGTTCACACTTCCAACACTTCATCTCATCGCGCCTGGCGGGGCAACGAGCTTGCACGCCATGCCTTCTTTCATGCAGACCGGCCTGAAGTCGAACGCGATGTGTGATTCCGAGAACACGACGCGCGGTTACGACTCGCCTGTGCCTGATCCCTACGTATTCACATCAAAGCCAATGGCTAGGGCGGGCATGAGCAATATTCAAGGAGGCATTGCCTCTACAAACACATCTTCAACTCCGCGCAAGGCCAATTTACCCTCTACGCTCACCGCATCCGCGCCATCCTCGTCAATGATGACGTCAAAGACAACGGCTTCGCTCAATACCGGAGATGCCAACCTCAACAATGCTTCTACGTCTTCCTCATACTTTCGTCCCGCTTTGAGCAACGGCGATGCCCCAACCTTTCAAGATCTCATCAAGAAGGGCCGCAAAGCTCAAGCCGACGACGAGCGAACGGGCTACGAGACAAAGAAGGCTAAGCAGGAAGCGGACCGCGCGAAGGCTACCCGGGCACGATTGGCTACTGATAGCGCTGTTCGTACGCTTGCGCTGGACAGCAGGCAAGAAATTGATACGTGCAAGGGGAAGCTCATTGATAGTATGGAAATGAATCTGAGAGCACTACTGGAGGTCGAAGTTAGAGCCGAGATACGCGAAAAAGTCTACAAGGACGAGAAAAAGATCTCAGCAGCATATGAACGAGAGATCAAAGACTCGATCAAATTACAGCTAGAACAAGACCTTGAACCTGTCATCATGACTGAGCTCAGCGCAAAGCACGAAGAAACAGTTAAAGAAACATTGAGGGTAGAGCTCCAGGACGAGGTGAAAGAGGAGTTGCGTGTGAGGTACAAGGCGGATTTCGAAGAAGACTTGAGGAACGAATTGGAGGATACGGTGCGAAAGGAGCTTAAAGACATGTTTCGCGACGAGGTCCGCAACGAGTTGAAGCGCGAACTCTCGCCCAGTGTTCGAGCAGAATTAATGGGTATTCTCGGAAATCAGCATACTGCCCTTGACGATCTCGACGATCCACAGCTTTCCTATCCTGACCTTGGCAATATGCAGCATCTTGATTGCATTGGCAAGTATCAAGGTTACGGAGGAGAGAGTCAATATGATGAGGAATCCGGTGAGGATGTATATGACGACGCGTCTGAGAAGCTCGGTAGCGGAGTACTTGACAATGACAGCCGTTCCAATCCATTCGTCAATACCGACCATTTTGAGGTTGGTTCGTTGAGGAACGACAATCTTCCAAATACGATCGTTAACCCCAACCAATTTGCTGATGATTCAGTCAAGAACGACAACCTTCCCCATCCAGTCATACACGCAGATCAGTCTGGTTCTGGATCTACATCAATTCATAAACACCATCTGAAGCGACATATCGATGAAGATTATGATGACACTGACGAAGAGGAACAGTCGGGTGTTGATCGCCCCGCAGAGAAGAGGGTCAAGATCACACCCCACGATGATCTAAGGGCGGACACTCCATTAGCCAACGCTGGTAATATCAACCACATCGATGAGCAAGCCCCTGACGATGGGGCTCAGTGGGAAGAGAATAATAAGAACGTTGCTCACTTTCAAGTTAACGGCAGTATTAATGCCTACCTTGGTGAAGAGCAACTTCAAAAGGATGGAGAGGGATTAGAGGACGGGAATTCCCCTCTACTCAATGATAATTTTGATGCCGACTGTGGTAGAGAGACCCTTCACAACCATGAAGAAAATCAAGATTTCGGGCATTTCTGTTCAGAGAACAGCAATTCCAATACCTACTTCGGTGAAGAGCAGCCGCAGGATGCCAAAGGTCTGAAAGCGCATGAATCATTCCCTGACCTGGGTGGCAACGCTTTCGGCGGCAATGACAATGGTAGGGAGCATGACGTGGAAGAGCGGCCAAAGATCTGCGAAGATCAGCACGAAGAAGTGCAATATGAGACCTTTGCGGACGGAGATGATGGTAATGCTGGATACTTGAAACATGGCCCGATCCTCAATAATCATATCGACGAACAACAGCGTGACTCCGAGGAATATGGGTCTGAGGAGGAAGAAGATGAAGAGGACGATGAGGCGGAAGGAGAACAAGATGAAGAAGGCGACGATGAAGAAGACGATGAAGAAGATCATGTCGGTCAAATTGGGCTACCTTATGGATGCGGTCCAGAGCCCTACCGCGGTCGTCAGATCAACAAAGTCGATCGTTTCCTCACAAGAAGCCGGGAGCATTACAGCAGTGAAGAAGACGACCAAGATCTCAGTGACACTAGCCTGGCTTACGGACGCGCTCAGCAGCCCTTCGGCAACCACTATGGTGGCACTTATGTCAACGGGGCCCCTCGTGTCTACTCGCAAGGCGTGAAGCGTTTCCGAAGTGAGGAAGGGGTGGAAGACGAAGTAGATGAAGCACTTCAATCAAAACGCTGGCGCGGAGAGTCTTATCCCATAAGCGAGGAGGGGTACTCTGAAGCGGATTCCAATGAGGCTGAATACGAGAGTGAAGGCCAAGACGCCCAGGGAGGACGACAAACCTACGGTCTCATCAAAGAGAGCAACACACAAGAAACCGCCTTCGTCATCGATTCTGACGACGACGAGGACAATTCAGAGGGAGCCGAGGAAGAGAAGACTCTTGTTGACGACAATGATTTCCTAATAAGCAAGATCCAGACATATGAGGAAGAGTCGCTTTTCGTGGAAGGCTGAATGCCACAGCATATGGAGGCGTTCATCGCCAGCATTTCCCAGCACAGTTTGGCGTCATTGCATTTACGATACCCCAGCATGCAGCGTGCCTCTCAGCATTCCAGCATTTCAGCATTCCAGCATTTCAACATTTCAATAGTCAGCATTTTCACCAGCCCATCAATCTCTTCGGACTTTTCGGCATCCACAGCAGCACATCGCCTGTTCAAGTTCCCATTCCTCGTATGATTCTGGGTACACACCTGACCACCGTTGGACTTCGGGATTAGTGCACTTCTCAGTGATCGTCGGATTGTGGCCCAAGATCTCCCAGCATTGGGTGCTTGTGTCCACATACCAGAAACCTAATACCCACCTTCAGCAGCACATGAACTCATCAGGCTCGCAGCCCTCATATACTCCTCAGCATCCTCAGCAGCACACCATCTACTCAAGTTCCCAATCCTCGTATGATTCTGAGTGCACGCCCGACCACCGTTGGACTTCGGGCTTAGTGCACTTCTCAGTGATCGTCGGATTGTGGCCCAAGATTTCGCAGCATCGGGTATTCGTGGACATATAAGAAACGCTATCACCACCTTCGGCAAGCATATCCACCACTCGTCAGATTCCCGGCCCTCATGTGGTCCCAAGTGCGCTTTCCTGGTTGTACCACCATTGTTGGATTCCGGAACAAGCGCATCTTGAGTCGGTGTCGGGCTGTAACACAGGTTGTGGTAGCATCGAATGGTTGCGTGGAAATGTCCACTTTAGAGATACTTTTTCATGTCAAATACTTTCTTACGATAGATTCAATCAGAGACATCATCATACATCATGAATCTGGGTGACTCCATGAAAGAATTTTGTTCCAAGTCTGTGCGTGATGTTTCAAGTACCAATCACTGCTTGTTTCTCCTCAAACAGAACCCTCCCAAACCTCTTCCTCGTGCTGCCTCGTCTCACAATTCGACCATGCGTTCTTCTCATTTGAGTGATTCCTCTCCAAACTTCACGTCCCATCTACCAGCACAACAACAGCACATTGCCATCCGCATTACCCATCCAATGATACCAGAACCACGAAAAGTTCAACCTCCTTGCCACCGTTGATCGATCAGGTTCTCCTCAGCACCCCCCTTGGTGATCATGCCGACCAGCAAAATTAATTTTCAGCATAGCACATAGGGCGTTGCTCAGTACTAGAGTTGCCCACAGTCTTCCCGGACATGCGAGATCACCAGGCCACCTTCGAATGACAAGTGGAATATCATATTTGGCCCTCCTGAAAGACGCCTCGTAATATACTGTGAACATAGTCGTACGTCAAACTACGAGGACTCTGTGGAGCGGCAATTCTCTGACGAGCTTTCGTGATCAAATAGATAGTAACTAGTAGAGATGTCCCTGAAAGGCTCTGCCCTCTTTTTTTCAAGCCGATGGAATGCTTGCACAGGCTTTGACCATGTGATCTGTTCAAGCATTGGTTGCATTGTTCAGGCACTGATATTGTATTCCCTCTAGCTCTATGTACAGGACGGGGACCTCCAATCTCAGACAGCTGTGAGCAATAGCGCCCCGCCCTCCAATCGGGAATCACACTCGCCAACCAAAACAAAAGACATATGACGTCGTGAGCTCTCACAGCATGCACTGTAGCTGACAATCGAAGCCATTGCTACGAACGGAATAAACATTCCCAAATGTGTTATAGCCTACCAACCGACCCTTCTCAGTGACCTCCGCTAGCGTTCCTTATTTCAAGATATCCTACTCCTCCTCGCTCTCCGACTCGTCATGCTGCGCAGGACCGTCAGAATTCGCGCTGGTGGCAGCAATTGAACCCTCGAAGCCCATTGCCGCTGCCTCCATTTCCCTCGCTTCCGCTTCCATTATCGCCTGCAGCTCTGCCGCTCCCCCATCATCAGAATCAGCGTCGGCCTCCGCATCTGCAGTCAACATTGCTTCCAGTTTCGCCGCCCCATCTTCATATTCAGCGTTGATGTCTGCTTCAGCAGCTAACATTGCCTGAAATTGGGCCGGAGTCATCTCGCCGTCCTCATCCTCGTTGATGGTGAAATTAGGAAAATGCATAACCTCCTTATGATTATCATCTTCCATTGGTGGATTTCTGGCAGCCCCTGATTGCTCTTCTTCAGCTTGTCTCAGAAGTAATAGTGGTGGCTCGCTATGCTCTTCGAGGACTCCCGTGTTCTGGGTGGATTGGGCCACTGGGTGATGGTCTTCCGCTAGCGACTCGCTGCTTGGATGTTGGCCTTCGGTGGCCTTCGGACCTTGCTGCTGGGTCTCCGACACGCCACTTGCAGTCACGGAATTCTGATTGGACAAACCTTCCTGCTCCCTTCCCTTGTTTCCTAGACACTTCTTTTGAGAGACTGCGGTTCTCGCTCGTTTCTTCAGAGCCTGGCCATTGCGCGATTGTTCGTTCTGCGCAGTATCATGGTTCGCTAGCGCATCCATCACGTCCTTCCTTTTCTTTGTGTTTATCTTACCGGCATTACTCGAGCCTTCTTTGGCTTTGGCAGCTAGTGCTAGTTTCGAGCTGGGCAATCCGAAATTTATCCCAGGCGTGTGAATGGCTCTGCCAGGATGAAGCCCATCCATCCAGTGAAAATCCTTTTTGTTGAAAGCGGTCATTAGTGCCGCTTGTTCCTGGAGATCCGCCGGGGTTCGCTCTGGTTCAGGTTGTTCATCCATGAATGACATACGCATTCGAGGTGGAGGGGCGACAACTAGCTCTGACGATGAAGGAGCGTTTAAGTCGTTGGTCAGATCGATCACGACTGCAGAAGCTGGGACAACGGGCCCACGTTCAATCGTAACATTATTCCCCATCACGTGTGGATCTGCATATGCCGCTGAGCCCGATTGATCAGCAAACGAGGTCGATACAACCGAGCTTGTAGGAAGAAGGCCTGTTGAAAGCGCTCGAGGATTGCTATGCCTGGTATTGAATGATATTGTCTGTCCCTCTAGATAGCCTGAATGATACAGTGGCTGAGCGTTATTTTCATGCCGTGAGGCCGTATTGCTATTGAAGTTTTGTGGTAAGAATGCCTGAGATGGTCCTGGCGTAGTGGTGACTACGGGGTTTGGTCTAGAGAGAGTCTGGAGTATATGCTTCGCAATGGTAGCATTGGGCCGAGGGCGAGCTGCCAACTTTTCCATTTGGAAACTTAGGTCTTGAATGACGGCCTGTAGTCTGCCAATTTCTTTTTGCAAGTAGGCCACCTCCTGGTCCCGATATGCAAGGGTGTTGTGCAAACCGTGATAACGCTGGTATAGCTCCCGGTAATCGTGAGGGGCTCCGCCCTTTAAATCCGCCTGTTCTTGTTGTAATCTTCCTAAATTGAGCCTCAACACTTTAAGATCGAATCCCATCTGAGTATTTGAATGACTGAGGTTTCGGGACTGACTTCTCTCTTGCGACAGCTGAGATTCGTATGCTGCATCTCTGCTCTGGGAACGAGCCTCCCAGAGCTGGTGGCAGCCGTTGATATAGCCCTGCATCTCGGTATGACTGTAATACTCTTTTGGCTGTATCGAGTGGCCGTTGGCTTGTTGAGGAGCTTGAGGCATGCTGCCATTCGCGAAACTTGCTTGGCTGCTAGAATGTCCGAAGCCCCTATCCGATGCAAGGTGTTGATGGCGAGCAGGTTCGGATTGGTATGCCATGGTGTTGTTGGGGGAGAAAGTATTCGGGAGCATGGAGTGATCATACGGATGATGTACCGCAGGATACGTACCCTGACTTGATGGTGTGCTGGATGCTGCGAACGGGTTAAGACCATCAAGAGACCCATTATCTGAGTTGTTCCACATGTTAGTAGCGACAGCAGGGCTGGTGAGCGGGTTGGAAGCTGGTCTTTGGTAAGGAAATGCTTGGGTTTCGCTCGGTGGAGTAGGTAGCGCATATGGCTGGTAGCGTTGATTAGGATCCATCGATGACATATGGCGCCTCGAAGGTAGATTAGGAAGTGAAGTTGTTCGTTTGTGGACTAGATGTCTTTGGTACCCGGCAACAGTATCGTTGAGCAAGTAATGAACAGACCGATCATTCGATGGAGAGACCGGTACTTTGGCAGAGGGTGAAGTCTGGGTCAGCGGAGCTTGCGATTCACATTGGCTCAAAGCCGTCGGGTATCGGATTATCCTTCTTGTTGTGGACGTGTTGTCACCGCTAGGTGTTCGATGTTGCCCCGCAGTTTGGATGAGTGAATCTGCTGCTCCTGAAACAGTGGTGGACGGTCTAACGTCACGTCTCCGGCGATGATTTTTCGATGCTCTTGGTAAGTGACACGTCCACGATCTAGTGACTTTGTTGAGCGGATGCAATACAGCTCCGCAAGGTTTTGTAATAGCGTTGGAGGTTGAGGGTAAAGGTTTTGATCGTCGCTGTAGATATAGTCTTGCAGCAGTATCCGTTGCACGATATTGGCCGTGAACAGGGAGCTTGGGCACCACTGAAGAATCCCAGGAAGCAGTTTCCTGCAAATTCACCGCTTCGCTCACGCGCGCCTTTTGGAGTTGAAGATGGATGTTCAAAGACTTTGGTGGCTGCACGGTTCTCTGTATTGCACGATGTACAATGCTTTCGGGTAAAACACCAGAATAAATTCCGATATTTTTCGAATCCAAGACGCTAGTACTGGCACTAGGAGACGTTGACACAGGCTTTTCAAATACCGCCCCTCCCCCCACTGATTTAGACTTTGTTGTGGACGGTACCAAACCTGATCCTTGAACTTCATCCAGATGAACATTGTCGGCGTTTGCAAGAGACTTCACACTCTCTCTGCGTGGACTTACATAGGCAAGTGATGAGGATTCGTTGCTAGTGGTATCCGATGAATGGCGATCATTTCGGCGCCCAAGCTTTCTCCGCTTCGGAGCTTGAGCGGAGCAGTCATTGTATGGCGTCCGATAGCCATGTCGAACGTTCACATTGGTGACATCAGTCAGACAAAGACTTTTACTCCGAATGAGGGCCGTTGTGGAGTACGATGGTGCCTCGTGGTTCTCCAAGCGTCCACTCCTGCACACAGCTTGGATTTCCTTACTCTGCTCTGCTGCTGTTTGTCGCTGTTCATTATGGCTGACAAGATCAACAGGTTCGGAATTTGATACAGAATCTGTGCGGTCTTCATTCCCTTTCTGTGTCTGTGATCCAGGGAGAAGTGTAAGCCCCAGATCGCTATGAGGAGACGGACCCAGTGACGGAAACAGGTCCGAAGAAGCATAGTTACCTTCCACTCTCTCCTTGCTTCCACTCATTTTCTTGAGCAATGAGGGAGCCATGATCAAACGTGCATCAATCCATTGAGACCCGGACCAAGATTGAGTCATCCAGGCATACTGGATAACTTGTATATTGGCTTACCCAGGCATAACGGCAAAGCCTGTACAAAAGGGCTAGGTTGAACACTTTGTATTCTAACATAGATACAAGATCGCTGAAGCTTGGGAAGAGATTTGCTGAGATCGGCATTCGTAGTCTAGACCCAAGAGATATGCTGATGTTGATCTGGATCGCTTCAATCTTGCCGCCGCTTCTTGAAACACGGGTTCTGCCGGCGCCAAGGGCTCATCACTCTGGAACATTGAAGCGTTCAATTCTTTACTATAGCCAGTTTAAGTCTTTACCATTGAATTCCTGAATACTCGCACCTACGAAGACTAACCAAGCGACACGTACTCCATCACGGCGGCTCGTTATATGTCTGGCAGTGAGCGCATTTGTGGAGAAGCACAACAAACCGAATTCCGTGACCCGTTAAAGAGACCCCTCTATCGACTCCACTTTCGCGATACTTCTTTCCACATGACGGAGATGTCAATCAATCAACGTTCAAGAGGGACTTAGCCGAAGTCTAATAGGCCTTTCAACTACAATGAGCGTGATCCTATGCACAGGTAAGCTGATGTCATGCAGCCTTGCCCGCTTGGGAATCTCTTTCTTTGACGTTGAGATTGACCTTCTCTCTCAGCCGGTTATGATCACACCATCCGGTTTTGGGAGGCGCTTTCTGGAATATGCCACCGGACAATACAGCATCCCGACTCTCAAGTAAATCGCCTATGCATCTCTCCAGATAAGCGTTATCTCGCAGCAGCTGGGAACCACAATGTCAAGCTTTTCGACATCCGCTCCACGAACCCAGCTCCTGTAATGGTATTTACTGGACATTCGGGCAATGTCACTGGCGTCACGTTCCATTGCGAGGGAAAGTGGATGGTGACCAGCTCTGAAGATGGCTGGGTAAAGGTATGGCAGACGAAAGATGGAGTAATTCAGCGGAGCTATGATCACGGTATCCCTGTCAACGACGTGGTGATCCATCCGAATCAAGGAGAGGTGATTGCTTGTGATCGTGGAGGCAATGTCAGGATTTGGGACCTGGGCGAGAACAAGTGCACACACCAGCTTATTCCAGAGGAAGATGTTTCCGTTTCAAGTGTCACAGTCGCGACTGATGGTACCCTTTTGTGTGCAGGCAATAATTCGGTAACGTCCTACTTTGAGTTCAATAATAGATATGATAGACTGACGCTCGCTTCCTCTCAGGGCAATGTGTATGTCTGGCGCATGGAACAAAACCAGGATATCACCTCCCTCATCCCAGTAACCTCCTTTCAAGCACATACAGCCTATGTCACTCGGGTTCTTCTCTCCCCCGATGTACGTCATCTCGCCACTTGTAGCGCCGATCACAACGCCCGGATTTGGTCTGTTGACCCTTCCGCCCCTCACAACATAAAGGGTAACGAGAACCTCCCCACTGAACGCGCACCCGGAGCTTTTCCCTTAGAAACAAGCTTGGAAAGCCATCAGCGCTGGGTATGGGACTGTGCTTTCAGTGCCGATAGCGCGTATTTGGTCACTTCCTGCAGCGACCATGTTGCTAGGCTGTGGGAGTTGGGCACTCAGGCGGTCATTAGGCAGTACAACGGGCATCATAGGGGGGCCGTATGTGTGGCTTTGAACGACTACTCCGAGAGATGAAGGGACGACTCGCTGATATTCAGCACTGCACGACACGTTTTCACTTTTAGCGATGGCGCTGAAGGCTAGTACGGATGTGCCTCATTAATATTTTCTCACATTCTGCATTGAGACTGCCTCGCAGGCTACAACGTTTATGTGAATGCTATTCTAGCCAGTCGTAACCACGCTTGCTTCAGGGTATCTTCCAAATCAAAAGTCCTAAAAGGCCAACCCAGAAGACTATGCCTTTTCTATTGGTGATACATCCACGCTTACGCCTTGATTCAAGAAGCTGCTAAGATGCAGAGGACTGAAGTGAAATTGCAAAACGTGTTGGTGAAGACAATAGGCCTGGGAGCGCTTACATCAGTCCCAAGCGTCACCCCAGTCATCATCTGCGGCTGTCACCTTAGGCTTCGTGGTAATAGCCTTTGCGGGAGCAACTTTGGGCTTCGCGACTGTGCTTGCAAGCTTCTTTGGCCCGGCTCCTGAGCCGACACTTCCAGTAGTCGTCGTCCGTGTGATTACATTGGGGGAAGGCTTCACTAGTCCCTTGGGCAGCGTGGCCTTTGATTTGGCTTGTGCTTGTGCTTTCAGCCACCCCTCAAAGTCTGGCTCCCCACCGTCGTCAAAGCTGACGGGTGGCGCTGGCACTAACTTGGGTTCAGAGGGAGCGTCGACAAATTCATCGTCAGCCAATTCGCCCCACGCTTCATCGATTGCTTCATCATCTCCGAGTGAATTTGTGAAATATTGCTCTGTGGGTGTGGGGGCTCGGGCAGGGGTTGTTATGCCAGTGACAGCCTGGTGGTGAAGATTTGATGCTGATGCAGAAATACGAGAAGGCCGGGGTGCATCAATGGCTGGAGGGACGGAGGAGGATCTATCCTTTGCTGTAAGATGAGGCCTGGTGGCCTTGGATTCCATTTCGCCGCTTGCGGTCCCGAGTTTATTTGTAAATGAAGATATTGCCCAGCCCGCCCACCCAGCCGAGTCATTCTGAAGTGTACCCATACGTGGGGCGCTACCATTTGCAGACGTTGTGGTAGGCAGTGGTAAAGTTGTGTCTGGTAATGAATTGCCATGCTTTCGTACCTTCTGAAGATATACATCAAAGCACTTGTTAGCTTGGTCCCGAACAACCTTTTCTTTGTCTATCAATGAAGGGCATAGAGCTGGTAGAATCTTGTTTGCACAATCGTCTTCGGTAAAAAGATCTGACGTTGCTGCAAGGGCTAACAACGCCGCGTTCCGTGCATGTACAAATGGATCGCGGAGTGAGCGCGAAAAGGCTGCAATTAGGACCTTTTGCCTGGTATTTGAGCCAAGGCTACGAGCAATCTTTCCCAGACAGATGGTGGTATTAGTCCGAATGCCTGGCTGCTCGTCGTTCGAGGTCTTTGCAAGCTGCTTGAGCAGCTCACCATTAATAGTGCGGTCTGAAAGCTTAGAAATGATGGTCAACACCGCTTTGACTGTCTGTTCGCGGACTAACGGGGCAACGTCCGCGAAACCCGTGACCATTTGCGGGAAGATCTTGTCATTCACTATTTTCTGAGAAAGGTGATCGATCATGTTCGCCAAGTTTTCGAGGAGACACACTCTTATGGCCCGGTCCGGGTTGTAAAACAGCCTCACAATTACTGGCGTGATTCGTGACTCCCATTCGTCGTCGGAGAGCTTCTTTCCAATTTTCATTACAGATGCAAAGACCCTTGGCCCTCCACCTCCAAATTCGATCGACTTGAGAAGCTCGGGCAGAACCTTGACGCAGAAATATTCTTCTGGAAAGTCGTCCGCGACGTCGTCGAGTTCGCTGTAAACCAGTCAGCGCTCTTTGAAATATCTACTGAAATCAGTGGCCAACCTTAGGAATTCTCCTCGCTCGCCATCACTTTTGAGGCCAAGACTTTCAAGTCCCTCTGTCAACTTGATAAGGGGGGTTTCAAAGAAGCCGCCACTTCGTCTACCCTGATCCTGAAAATGGGTAATACTCAATCTAACCTTAGGGTTCGCATTTAGAAGCCTCCTATAACTCTGATGCATACTTGGCGGCACATTCTTGGTCTGGCCTATCTGGTCACCAGTAATGAGGCAACCATTAAAGACCTCAAATGTTAATATCCCGAAGTCGTACGAGTCGACAGCAGACACCTGATTACGTTTAATTGCCTCCCATCCTGACTTACCAATCTCAGGTGGTGTGTAGCAGCTGGATTCGGGGATGAAACTTCCATATTTGTATATAGTAGCATCATCGTCCTTCATGGAACTCAGGACCTCGAAGCCTCCAAGCCTCCATTCTCCACTTTGACTGGTGTAGACTGATGAAAGGCGCACGTTGCCGTGTATAGACAAAGCCTCGTCATTGATGAAGGAGAGAGTATTTGCAATGGTGGATAACCCCCATTTTGACGTTTCCACACTGAGGCTCTTCCGACGAGCAGGCCATACTAGAGGAGTGACTCTTTCCGTAGCCATGTAGATATAGGTGTCCGTCTCGACGGTATCTAATACTTTTATTACTCCTGGATGTCGCAATGTCCGCATCTTTCGTACCGCATTTCGAGCGAGGGGTACGCGAGACCTATCGGCTATGATATCAAAGGCGAAGATGCTGCAGTCCGAGCCGTCTTCCTAGAGCAATAGAGAGGTTAGGCAAATCCCTCCAAGTACTCAGGGGTACACACACTCGCTTCGTGCCATTATGCAAGGCCCAAATTGACTGGTCAACAGTCAACCTGTCCCCAAACTTATACGGAAAAGGAGGGTCTTTAGATATTGCTGACGCAACTGCTGATTTCAAGAACTCCATTGTGAGGGAGAACGACCCCGAGGAAAGAGACTGGTATTCCCTCACGGCGAGTGAAAATGACACATTTCCAATAGTGCGCTGGTGATTTGGTTGTAAACTGCAATTATAGTATGTACTGATAAGCAGCGTATTTTGCAGACGGACCATAATTTAGCGGGGTTCGCGGAAGCTAGAGGCTTGTCTTCCACCGCAGACACTCCGCATCCTGAGTTCATATCACAATGACAAGTGCGCTCATATTCATTCATTAACGCAGGGATCCGGTCTCGAAAGAGTCATGTTTAGTAAGTAAGCACTTCTCTTTGGCCGCTCTAGCCTATGGTGATTTCTACAGTTCCACGCAGTGTCTATGAAGAAGAATTGGTAAAAGGTCTGACTGCAGCCTACGTTCTTATGGTTTCCGTCTTCTGGTATACACAACATCAGGAAGTATGCAAACCTTTGCAAATTCAACAGCATGACTTGTCAGCGCATCAGCAAGGGAGGCTGTTCAAAGTTTATGAACATACTCTGTATTTGACGTGTACATACACAGATCCATGATCGCACCACTAAATGGAACCTCAAATCTACCTTCTCTCCAAGATTTGTCGTCAATGGCAGTGGTGTACAAAGGGGAGATGCTCGTCTTTGGAATGCACTGTGTTTGTGCTACTGATTGTCTGTTGGAAGGTCGAAAGCCTGGGAAGTGTGCAGGCTGAAGACGCATTGTAAATTGAAAAGATCTGAGACGCTGCACCATGTGTAATGCTTTCATTACTGACTATACTGCTGAAACAAGTCGCCTTACTTCAGAGGCTAACAAAGTCGCAGAGAAGCAGGGAGGCCGATCGAAACAGGCTCCAATGATTGACGGATCTAGAAACAACTACCTAAGAGTTTGAAGTGAAACGCTTAGAGGGAAGGCTAGGTGGCTTTTGTTCAGCTGTGAAAGGTATCGGGATGGTCATACCAAATCAAGAGGCAACAATGGATCAGCCAAAGGTGAACAGGCATGCGATAAGTGGGGTATCATTAGCATTCATCGATTCTACCTAAATCAATATCTTCAGTCCTGTAATGATCCTGAATTATACGATAGAGATAAGATCCCGCGTGACCGCCCCTAAGGTGTACTGTTAGTATTCCTGCTCTCCAGATAAGGAGATTACTTACAGATTCGTGATATAGAGATCTACCAGCTCTGCAGGCACGTAATCAAAAAGTGGGTTCTCGATTTCAATTCCCTCCACGAGATCTCCATTATCGTAACCAACTACCTTACTTGGGTCGCCATTTTCCATTAATGTATCAGGATCAAAAGGATAGACTGGGCTGAGTTGGTAAACGGGGCTGAGCACAACAACATGCGTGCTATGCACATGGGCAGCTTGAGCAATGGCCTTTGCACCTGCGATCGCAACAAAACTTCCATTCGCGAGCACTGCATGAGCACCGAGAACCACCTTATTGATCCGAGACATCAGTCCAAAAATAGCAGAATCAGGAATGAGTATCACTGTGATACCAGCCGAAGTCAACGTTTTTGCAAACAATTCAGATCCCAAGTCATCATCGAACTCTCCCTTGCCTTTGCCAACTACGGCGGCATGAGTAGCTTCGTGATCGTTGGGGTAGGCCTCTGCATGGACCACGGCGAATTTTCTTTTAGCCGCTGCCTTCAGAAGGAATTTTTGTACAGTAATTGAGGATGAGTGCGTGAGTATGATCTCATTGGAATGAATATGCTCCAACGCGTAGCTCGCTATCTGCTCATCGGCTTGGTTCAATTCCTCAAGGATCTCCTGTATTCCTTCGACAACTTCGGCTTTGAGATCCTTAGCGGCAGAAGGACTGACAAAAGCTTGGTGAGACAGTGGTGGATGGCTCCCAGCGCATTGTGAGCTAGGTGTTGCAGTGGGAGAAGCCATACTGGAACTTGGGTGAGACAATAGACTGAACATCGATTGCGCTGTGTAGCCAGCGTTAGCGGCAGTAGAGGAAGCATGCGAAGTGAGTAGCGAAGGACGTTGAACTCCCCCCTTGGGCCCTACAGTCGAGTGATCGGTTCCATTTTGCATAGGCGGGCTTGATGTAATGCTTCGGAAGGAGAGGCTTGGAGAGTCTGATAGTCGAGGAGTGGTCTCCCTCGGCGTCTGTGGCCGACTGTCTTTGCCGACATCACTGTAAACACTAGTCTCGCCCTCTCGGTCCTCTTCTGCCTCCTCTCGGATGACACCCAGCACCCGACGCACTATATTCCCAATGGCGAGTTCTCTAGGTTGCGCCGCGATCAATCGCTGGCCCACTTGCCGCACCCGCTCAATGAGTTCTGAGACCTCCGTGACCTTGAAGGCTTCAACCACGCGGCGCAAAAGGAACGCTGTAGCTATAGCACAGGCTTTCGAGTTCCGTATCTGGCGTCGTTTGAGCAGGCTGCATCCACTGGTTAGGTTTCTGAAAATTGAAATATGCGTTTGACCTTACGAGATCAGGTTCTCTATGGACGACTCTACTGGAGTGCCTCTGCTGCGGACTGATCTGGTAAAGGTGGTAAGGCTAGGAACGGTGAGTCCCATCGTAGACGGCATGATGCTTATACAGTGCTGTTCAATGAACACTATTTACAACATTCTGTGCAGGGTCCCAAAGTCCGATGCAGTGGGAGCAAGAGCAGTTTGGACGATCCTTTGGACTTAATTAGATGTCAAATGAGGATCGGAGAAGTCAAGAATGAGTAGGCAGAGAAGTCTTGTTCTCTGATACGCAAACGAGAAGTTGTGGAAGTTCCCGCCAATCACAATGGATTGATATTACCTGGAGACCGTGAGTAAAGTAAGGTAGCACGGCAGCTATCCCATAAGTCGGCGCGAAGTCACACCCTCAGAAGCTAACCTTCACAAGCTAGACGTAGGTTGACGTTAAGCCCCAAGAGGTTAGCTTCTATGGATGTGACTTAGCATCGACTTATTGGGTAGGTAGTTTTAGCCTGGTTGTGATTTGCGGATCATCACATGGGTTCGTCCGAACTCCCAGCTCCCCAGCTTTATTCCTCCACATACTCGTCCACGCTTTCAATCAGGCATTGAATTTGCATATCACAAGGCATCGGTTGGTCGCGTCTTCGCCGAATTACGCACGCCCTTGCAGGCTTCAGGCTGTCGATCTCCGAGCGTGGTCGCCGGGCAAGATCTTCTTTCGGAAGCCGGGGGGCTTAAGTATATGAATCCACTCCGACTTCGCTTTGATCGAGCCTCTACCTATTCATAGAATTTATACCTGTCTTCAGGACATGTACACCACTGGTACTGCATTCTGATGGATCGTCTCAGACGATGAATTCCTTGAACATCCTTTCGGCACGCGTAATAGGCCCAACCCCGCCTCAGTCAACTACCAACATCAGGCCCCGGTCGTACAGTGACGGCAATCTCAAAAAGGGAACATCGGACAACAAGCCAAAGCGCAGTGTCAGTCAACATATCAATGGAGGCACAAGTGATATTGTTCTGGAGAAGGAGAAGAACTTCGGTAGCGACCGGCTAGAGGAAGAATTGAACAGTGATACGGACTCAGGCAAATCAAACAAGGAGGAGCCACTGTCGGGCCGAGAAGAGAAGAATGAGGCCCCATTGAAAGCAATTATGAGGTACCACAAGCTTCGCTCGGCAGCAATAAGGCTGGTGGCAGCTCTCACGAAGTCACTGAGATGGGTGCTGTCAACATTGGCTTCACCTGGAGTATACATGGTGGCTGGACTATACGACGAGAAAGGCACGTTCTCTCCACTATTACCAATACGAAAGCTTGGCCGGGTTCTGCCGAGAAGGAACGGAAGGACATCCACAGCACAGGCTGTAGGCCTCTCGGGCTCGCCAGACCACCCTAAAAAATCAACCACCTCCGAGACAGATGTCAAGAACGTACGGCGGAAGGCCCAATCCAAGGATATCAGGCGAAAGCTACGAGGTGCTGATCCTGCCACTGCCACCTCAGAATCTGAGGCGGATGTAGGAGGAAATACAGTAATACTCGATACGCCACCAGAAAGTCGACCTCGGCCTCAGACCTCTTCTTCGTCAGAAGATCTCCCTTATACCAGAAGGTCAATCCGCATAAAGTTGTACAATGAAGACACGGCTCGACGGCGGAAACAGAAAAAGCACAAAAGCGAATCCAATCGAGCGCCTGCACTGACGGTAGCCAATATCAAATCGCCAACATCGCCTGCATCGTCCCTGAAGTTGACCAAGTATCCCCGTGCGCCAGCTCCTCCTAGACCTCTCATACCCCTGCGGCAACCCTCATACTCGGCGCCAACATCCACACGATCCTCCAGACTCACACAAAAAACTCTGGTGATAGACCTAGACGAAACGCTCATCCACAGCCTATCAATGGGCGGTAGGATGAGCAGTGGCCACATGGTGGAAGTTAAACTCAATAACACTGTTGGCTACGGAGGGGCCAAACTCGGTCCTCAGCATCCAATCCTTTACTACGTACATAAACGACCTCATTGCGACGACTTTCTTCGAAAAGTATGTAAATGGTATAATCTTGTTGTTTTCACCGCCTCGGTACAGGAGTACGCAGATCCCGTCATTGACTGGCTTGAACAAGAGAGGAAATACTTCTCGTGCAGATATTACCGGCAGCATTGTACCTTCAGGAACGGCTCATATATTAAGGATCTCAGCTCTGTTGAGCCAGACTTGAGCAAAGTTATGATACTTGATAACAGCCCACATAGCTATAGTTTTCATGAAGGTAATACCATCCTGGCGCAGATCCGTTTCCCTGTTGCTGACTGATCGAAGACAATGCCATACCCATTGAAGGCTGGATCAACGACCCGACCGATAATGACCTCTTGCACCTAGTACCTATTCTGGAGGCATTACAGTATGTCACTGATGTTCGTGCTTTGTTGGCTTTGCGACCGGGTGAAATAGATGTTTCTTCTTAAGCGTTTATGTGTGAGCGGCTGCTACATTCCTTGTATCATGACCATGAAGTATTGGCGATTCAATGATTCAAAAACTGTGTCGCAGTGGCCCATGCATTTACTTCTTATATCGTTCCTTCTGAGAACCGTCGATCTTCAAATTTGTGCGCACAAACCCCGCCTTCCAACCAGAAATCTCATCCTCTTCGCTCATGGCAGCCGACAAAGATTCAGGGACTCCCAGAGTCTTCCTTGCACGTCATGGTTCGTTCTTTTGTTCTGTTACATTCAAAATTACCATTGATATTGCACAACAGGGCAGACCGAATGGAGCATCACAGGCCGCTGGACTGGCTCTACAGATCTTCCTCTTACCTCGGCCGGTGAGGCCCAGGTGTCGAAATCGGCGCGAGTACTGGTAGGTCCTGCCCTGCTTATTGATCCGAGAAAGCTTGTTCGCATACTCGTGAGCCCCATGCAACGAGCGCGTAAGACGTACGAGTTGATGTTTGCGCCCGATGTTCGCGAAAATTTGCACGAGGGTAAAGTCGAATTCTCGGCAGATTTGGTCGAATGGCAGTATGGCGATTATGAAGGGATGAAGACGAAGGAAATCAGGCAGTTGAGAGAGCGCAGGGGTTTGGATGGTGCAAAATGGGATCACTTCAGGGATGGAGCCGAAGGCGGAGAGTACGTTTTATTTCTACGCGAACTGCAAAAGCCAACCTCGATATTCTCCTAGGTCGCCAGAGCAAGTTACAGAGAGAGTCGACCGAGTGATCAAGCAAATACGAGAGATACAAAGTCCCAACATGAATGGAGAGAATCCTTGCGATGTTCTTCTCGTAAGCCTACAAAAGGTCTAATTCATCGCTTTCATTTTTATAACTCGTTCCACAGATAGCCCATGGGCACATCCTGCGGGCATTCACGAGAAGATGGCTCGGGTACCCTATGAGCTTCCCATTATCGATGATGCTTGAACCAGGAGGGATAGGGATTCTCAGGTAGACTTGCCGACTTCCTGTCAGCTTGTGCTGACGGATCGCAGCTACCAACACCACAATATAGATGAGCCGGCATTTTTGTTGGGTATGGCGCTGCCTTAGGAACATCACCAGACAATGGTGAATGGAGAAGGCATACTTCGAAGCGAATGTGGTGATACCAATCCCAGACGTCTCGCTTCAGAAATCACGAGACCTCAAGTGAACGATCGAAGAAGGTTCAGCTGTTAGTGATAATCATAGCTTGACTTCTTCAATTGTGACGAGGCTTGCTCGGCGGTTTCTGCTTTTCAGACTTTAAACCCGAAGAACCTGGTTGCAAATTCCACACAGCGGTACTCTCGTGGAATGCAGAGTCCTCATCCTTATCGCTCTTCAGTGAACGACAAGTTCACCCGCCATCGGCAGTTCTCCATGGGCTGCTTATTTCATTGGCCCGAAAACCTCCATCCAGCGATCGAAACTAATACCTCCACCTTAATATCCTGAATGTGGTTCTTAGACACCGAATGCATCAGAATTTGCCCTTTGTTCACTGTAGCTACAATGATGCACTTCTTCCTGCTTCCATTGATCTCGCCTGTCGTATCCTAGGACCTCACAATAGATAGAGATAACCTGTCAGCAAGGTCGACTGTTAGTTTAGCCATGATTGATAGAGCCGCAACGACGAGTGAATCCCCGTTTGCGAAGTGCTACACGTAACAATTTTCCTCCGCTTCTCTAAGACTTATCCGAATCTTCATTGTCACACAGGTGCCATCGACATTGTTGGGGCTCTCTACGATTAGGCAAGAGAGACAAGCCTTACAATGATACTCGAAATTCTTGTCGTACATTACAGCTTGCAGCAAGAAGGATGCTCCTTGATGTTAGTAGAGTTATCTGATGAAGCGAAGGGTGTCAGGTTTCTTGAGGATCTCCTGGATATATTACGAAACTGGGTAGAATATCTGCCATCGCGTTACTGTACACACCGAGAACTCTCGAGAGCTGCGCTTCACACAGCAGTATAGTTATCCCTGCAAGCTGAGACCAGTGAGGAGTTATTTGAGAGAAAGTGTGATCTAAAAGTAGAATACCAATCTATAGACATCGAATTTCGTCATTGCCAAGCGTCTTGAACGACATCAGTCGACGATTCATCCGTCATATCATCCTGCCTACAAATCTATTCAAGCATGTTGTCAAGATCACTCCTTTCACCAGTAAGTACTACGCTATCTACAAGCTCAAGGTGCTGATGTAGCCCAGGCCTGTCGGTATCTGACACGGCCAGCGCGTTCGATCGCCGTCTCCATTACTCAACCTCGAATTATCCGTCTCACCCCTTCGCAACTTCGACTGATATCGACAGAGACAAGAACTGCGATAGATAAAGCCGTGGCATCAAAGCCAGTCGTACTGTTCATGAAGGGAACGCCAGAAATTCCACAATGTGGATTTTCAAGAGCAAGCATACAGATACTTGGACTACAAGGCGTAGATCCCAATAAGTTCTCAGCTTTCAATGTGTTGGAGGACGAGGAATTGAGACAAGGTATGACCTTTACAGCTTTTTGACTACTAGGATGAGGCTGATTCGGGGTTGCCAGGGCTGAAGGAATACTCGGACTGGCCTACAATACCACAGCTTTATGTAGGCAGTGAATTTGTTGGGGGATGTGACATCTTGATGTCGATGCATCAGAACGGGGAACTCTCGAAGATGCTCGAGGAGAAGGGAGTTTTAGTACCCGCAGAAACCCCCTCAGAAGGACCAGCCTCGACGTCGTAAAGTGTACCTTTAACGATGATTCATGCGCCAATTTTGCAACGCAATCATCAGATTAAGGAAAGTGCCTTCGCGGAAAGTACCTTCGACTTTATACTTTGGAGTGGAAATGCCATGCCATGCCAGCAGACAATTGTCAGTAAGGAGTGTAACATGGCCAAAATGTAAAACACTTTGAAGCTGGTACAATGTCTCCAATTCCAGAAGTCGTGGACGAAATCGAAGAGACTGTATACGGAGCAACTCCGAATGAGTTCTCAGTGATGGAGAGATCTGCGAGGAGAAGCTATGGTGGTCGATATCCTCACGGATCATACCCTTTCGTCTTCCTCTTGTTATGACAACAGACCTGATATAGTAGACTCGGGGTCGAATCTTGTAATTAGATCCATCTCCGAATCTACAAGGTAGGTGATTACTACGAAGGAGCTTGCTTCTTGTCTGACGATCAAATTTAGAGAATAAGGTCTCTCATCGTTGCTCTTCTATCAACCCTAAAAGCCGGCGAACCGAGGTTTGTGCAATGACTTCACTTCAGTCAAAATAAAGTAGGGGGTTGGTGTTGCCACTCCCAGCCCACACATTTCCCACCTTAAAATCCAGCTTTTCCTCCCAACACATTCTTCCAACCTACATCTCTCTATCACCATCATACTACTGTTGATACAACTCGCTGCTTCTAGCTCAATTGCCAATTTATCAATCAGATACCTTCCATTGTCAGCTACTATATACGTTCCCGCATTGATCATTACCATCCAGTCGAATACCCTCACATCATCTACTTATAAATCATCCAATCGAGATGGCAAAGACAATGAAGCCTCAGCGCAAACTGTCTGTCTCCACCAAAGCAATGTTCGGCAAGGCTGGAGAAGACGCCCCGCGCGCCGTCAAGATCGCCAATCGTAAAGCAAGCAAGGTCTTGAAGAGCAGTAAGCATGGCAAAGCCAGACGTTCCCCAACTCCAGAGCATCCATTGTCCGCCGCGTTCTCAGGTGAGATCTCCCTACTCCATCATCCATTCCCAATTCTTGACTAACATGGTTGAACCTCAGACAGCATCGAGTTGGCTCGTGAGCAAATCTACACAAACGCAGTGGCAAACTACGAAGCAGCCTACATCGGACTTTCGCAGCAGTTGATGGCAATCGACCACGAGTACGTCACAGAAGAGCAAGAACTCATCGAGCAATTCGAGAAAATCAACATCCCATTCAAAGACGAAGAAGTCGAGTTCAGTTCCGCGGACGGCAAGCAAACGGGCGTCGTGACGCTCAGCCATCGCATGAAGAAAGTCAAAAAGGTCATCGACGCCGAGGAGGCGGAGCTTCACCGTCAGTACAACGAATGGCTCGCGGTCGAGGCGGAGATCGATCGCTTGGCGGCCGAATATGCCGCTCCACCCACTCAAACAGGGACTGACGTGCCGGCCGACATTGTCGGGGCGGATTATGCGGAGATGATGCAGGAGATTGAGGCCGAGAAGGCGAACTTTGAGAAGTTGATGGAGCAGGGAGCCCAGGCTTCCATTCGGGAGATGCAGGAGGGTGAGGCGGTATGTGCCCATGTCTGATTCGTTACCTCTCTCTCTCTCTTCCAAGTTACTGATGCGATGACTTAGGATATGAGGCTCAAGCGCAAGGAGATGGAGGATATGTTCTACAACATGTTGGCAGAAGAGGAGTTTTAGAGGCAATGGTCCGGATGAGATGGAGGCAATGTTGAATGGATGAATGCATGGTTCGGATGAGATGGAAGTGTTGTATCAGCGGAGGTTTATGGCATGGCAGAGATGATATACCCCAAGCGTGATGGTATCTGATGGTACCTTGTTGCAAAGAGAAGGTACGATGGCATTTGCTGATGTGAGGGAATGGTCACATAGCTTGCACCATCAAGGATTGTGAGATAGTCGCATAGATATACCAGTGCTTTCATTTCCTTTGCACTTTTTTCCTACAAACAAACCCTCGATGCATGAAACCAATTCGCATATACTACTGTACGAATGCAAGCACGATTCACATCAGCTGTCTAATTGCCGCTCATCTACCACAACACCCCATTCGTGCTGTTCTTTTCCGTACATGATGTTTTTCAACTTTGTCTTCAAGATGTTGGCATACTTTCCAATCGCGCCCTCGGACATCGGAACCTCGAGATCCTTCCCTCTGAAATGTATCTTCGACACGGACGCAATAAAGAACTGATCGACAAGTCAGCGGGTCCTTCACAGTCACAGAACGAATGGCAAACACCTACTGCCGTTCCTGCCGCAAAAGCCTCAAGCAACCTACCCTCCTCGACAGCCAGTTCGACCTCGTACATGGTGAATTTCTTCTCGACAACTTCCAAATCTTCGCTCAGTCTTTGCCTAGCTAATTCAAGCACACTCCCCCTCGTGACTCCATCCAGGATGACCTTGTCCCCAAGCGGAGCCGTGATCAGCTGAACTCTGCCGTCTGGGGTCCTCCACACGACGAAAAAGTTGCTCGCACCCGCCTCCGTCACATCACACTCCTTCCCCATCAACCACAATACCTGGTCGAATCCCCTCGCCCTGGCCTCTCCCTGCGCAAGCAAGCTGGATCCGTAATTGGCGCCCACCTTGGCATAGCCAAAACCGCCCGGCCACGCCCTCACCGTATCTTCCTTGCTCGCCAACAGCTTGAGGCCCGGTCTCTCGTTGCTTCGCGACGGGTCCAGTCTAGCCGGACCACTTCCTGTGTCTAAAGTTGGAAAGCAGCATGCCATAATGTACAGCAACGCTTCGTTCGGTTTTTGGACCCCTAATGATATGTCGTTTGCAATCATAGTCGGTCTCAGATAGAGGAACGTTCCCGGCCTTGACTTTGGTAACCACTTTTCGCCGTCGACAGCAACAAGTGTTTCGATTAATTTCTGTAGCTCATCTGGATCGAATATTGGGAGAGATATGCGAGTGGCAGAAGTGAGCATACGGCGTGTGTTGCGGTTTGGCCGAAAAAGTCGGAGTTTGAGGTCATAACCACGATAGAACTATACGACAATATAGAGTCAGCCAGATTCTACATTGGCATGTGGTGACCTATGGAATGTTTGAGGAATACAGTAGGACTTCTAAATTCGACGAAGTGTGTTTCAACTCGGATCTCCAAAGGGACGTACCTTTAGGCCTTCGAAGCATTCGGTCGCGTAGTGAAATACGGAGGCAGTAGGCATAAGTTGCAACGGCCCATAAGGTTGTAAATGCGGTGCTGCCCAGCCGGTCGTTGATGTCCATTGACATGTGATCATATGATCACTGCAAACATTCTGCGCCCATACAGCTGAGGAATTGGGCTCTGGGACCAGTTTCGGGTTGAGATTGCGTGTGAAGATGAGCTTGGAGGCGTCAAGCTCACTCAATTCATGGCGGACTCCATTGGTGTTGAGGGGAAAAGCTGTCTTATTGACCGTGTTTCTGATGCCTGAGCTGGTGAGCTCAGATGTCGTCTGAATGGCGGTAGGAGCCATTGAAGCAGATATTCACGGTGAAGGTGCTCAGTTGAAGATACCGCAATAATCAGGAGAAAGTTGGCCAGTCAGATGACGATAGACGTATGTAAGTAAGGATTTTCACATTGATTGGAAAGGCAGCGAAATATTTGTTGAGGAGTATTTTAGGACTTTTATGTATGATAGTGAAGTAGAATCCGCGAAAGCTTTACATTGAGTCCGTGTATTGACGGCAATCTCGTCAACGAGACGCGCTCTCCCGCTTGGAACAGGGTCCGATATCGCATTTGACGCATGCAATGGAGTTTCTACCCGTTGCAGAAGGAACTTACATTGCTGGCCGACGTAAGCCGCTGATAGCCGTGTTCGTCTTGTGAAATTTCTTCCATGTCACAATCTTTGATCAGAATTTCTCTGTGATGTGCTATGCGATAGCAATATAGCAACGAGTTCTGGAATAACACTTTGCATGTAGGAAATTGGGCTATTGGTAATTGTATGACCAATAAACAAGCATCAGGAGACACTGGGTATACGAGACAGAAAACTTTGAATAAGATAGTCTTCATACCGGATGTCTGAACAGCTAGACAGCAGTGTGAGCTGGAGTCTGACGAAAGCGATTCAAGACGTTGTCGCAAGCTCCAACACTGACTGCGACACTCCCTTTGCCTTGCTGAAACAAGCCTGTGTTGGTCCCGGCAACGGAATTTTGTTCTTACCTATTGCTTGCTCGATTCTTCTCGAGCCTTGAAGCTTCCTTCTCCAGTTGTTCTCTACGTTTCACTGCTTCTTCGGTAGCAGCCTTCTCGCCTTTGGCTCGTTGCCTTGCCTCATACATTTCTCGACTTCTCATGATTCGCGTTACTATCTCTCCTGCATTGACCGTTTGGAAATCGTGGTTGCCAATCTCTCGATAAAGATTTAGATCCCGAGCAGCTGTGTATGGATCGTATGTGAGTGGCATGAAGGACGTGGGGCCATGGTATACAGCGTCCGGAGTACCGTACGGGAAGTTGTTGAAATATGCTCTGCTCGGGGTAAAAGGAGCCGAGAAGATGACAGAATCAATGTACTATAGCACATCAGCGACTGATCCAGTTCAAACCGTCCTACGCACCCGGCATTGTAACACACAAAGTCCGCGCTCGAAAATGTTCATGATCGGGTAATTGACCCCTTTCCAATGATTGATCACTTCGTCATCATGTATGCCAGCTACAATGTATGCTGGGTTATGATCCTTATTTGTGTCATCATACCATCCGTTCTTGTGTGCAAGCGCATCTTCCGCGAGCTTGACTTGGCGGAGAAATTCAATGTGTCCGGATGAGAACAGATCAAATCCACCATCAACGTATATGATTCGTTGTCCTTGCTTGGGAGGTTTGCCGTTGACCATGGTACAATATGATCCCATCTCCTCGGAAACATCATCTTCCTTGGCGGCCTTCAAGCCCATCCAGCTCAACACCTGTGGTCCGGGTTGCAAACCTGACTCGTCTGTGGCATAGTCTCTAATTCGCTGGCTCATCTCCTCTCCCAGTCTGTTTCGCTCCTCTGGACTACCGGGCCCTTCGTCACCCGAGAGGGTCTGCAACAGTGATTTGATAAAATGATTCCTCGTACACAACAGCATCCGACCCACAAGATCGGTAGTAGAGATGCCAGGAGTTCGCTTCACCACCATAAAACGGCCAGCTGCCTTCACGAACCTATAGCAGTCTTCGCCGCCGGCATCCGATGTAATATCATCGCCATGCACAACGTATTGGCAACCATAGTGGGAGACCCATGGCAAGGATGTGACATATGGCGCACAGGGGATGGCCTTGGAAGACCAGCGACAAGCATCAACAGCAGAAACACTTCGCTGGAGCTTCAGCTATGCGCGCTATTCTATGGCAAGGAACACCAACCGCTCCTTCAATGTCATCACAGTTGGCCCTTTGTTGTCCATGATTTCTTCATCCGAGTGGATGCCGACCACTAGCTCCTTGCCCAGCCTTCGCGCTTGTAACATGGCACCAGCATGACCTGAGATCCCTCAGTTGGCAGATCCGGCAGGGTACACAAGCCATGGAGCGTACCATGATGTGCAAAGTCGAAGCAGCCATCAACCCAGATTCGATCATTAGATACATCAATGTCGTACTGGGGATCCACCGGCCAGTCACCTGGCATCGGGATACCCACTGCCCCCTCAGGTGTCATAATATCTAAAGTGCCGTCAGACTCTGCAGAGTGGACATAATGGCCGAGGCTTTCTCAGGTTGTTCTTGCTGGCCGGCTGCTAAGCGAGAAGAAGACACTAGTGGTACCTGTCGATCATGTGAGCATCTCGCATGGCAGAAGGCCGAGATGAACTGATTTAGGGTGATCCTATAGTCGCTATTCTACTCACTGAAGCGTCAACGGTCCTGCACAATGCAGATTTCCTTCTCAACGCTTTCTGGGGTACAACCACGATCTCTCAACCACCTCATGCCTGTATCCACCGTCGTATGAGCCGAGCGGGACGAGTATTGGTCAAGGGGAATGCACTAACCTCCCATTGGAGAGATATTCGCATGGGGCACGGACATCGCAATAGCGTAGGACCAACGACTGCGAGCTTTGTCTCCAGCATCAAGTCCTCCGCCAAACGCATTGCAAGCAATACTGTCATCTCCCCAACCCCGCAGACGGTAAACATCTTCGACGCTGTTCAGGAGGAATACCCTTCCGGCTTCAGGAGCAAGCGCTCCTCCACCTCCATCTCCTCCAACTCATCTCGTCCGCGCCCCTATACTTCAAGGGCTGCGTCTACCAGTTCCGCTTCCCTGCTACAACCCTTAGAGCGAAAGCCCCTGCCGTCTCATCCTACAAAACCAGACCCGCGTACCACTACGTTCATATCTTCCCATCGACGTCCGTCCACCCAGCAGAGCTTAGAAGCAAATATCCCACACATATCTCATGCAGACCCCAACGATTCATCAAGCTCGCTCACAATGGCTGCGACTGCCTCTGCCTTTGCGAACGGCTTCCGGCCCGAATTCAGCAAGCCGCCAAGTACCTCACAGTCCAATGTAAGTTTTGGGCAAGGGGGGAACAATGCATCAGGGCCAACCCCAGGTCTCCCACCGGCCGCATCCGCTGGGGGAATGCAACATCCCAGTATCGTTTATCAGCAGATACATGACGTATCTTCCAAGAGAATTTCTACACTTGCCTATTTGAGAAAGGCCCACGAAGGTCGCGTCTATTGGTTTAACACGCTACTTTTTAACAAATCGGATTTATCTAAGATGCCCTTCTTCGAACCGAAGAGACTTGCCCGCAGAGCCACTAATTACCTCTTGCTCGGACTTTCTCTGCCCAACGTGCTTGACCTTAACTCTGCGAATCCTTCCGAGTATCTCCGCGCTCTCAATGCACTGCTCTCTGAATTTGAGTCATACCAGCAGATACACCCACCTGAAGGAGGATCTGCCTCTTCGCTTTCGAGGGCACGTCTTCCATCCATGTTCAAGCGTGCGACTCACGCGAGTGCTAAGGGTCGCAGAACGAGTTCCGCGACAGACATTGGTCTCCCCATGAATACAAGTGACCCGGCAGATCTCAAAGCAATGACCAACGCAACGACTACAGGATCGACATCTTCCTCGTTCCCTGCCAGCGAGCAAGATTTGCTTCCTGGCGAGGAATACGCCCATTTGCTTACCCCATCGCTACCATTTGACCCGGACTTTTTCGAGACTTTCGCAACGCTATGTGATGTTCTGATCGACTGTTATACTAAGATTATGAGCCTCATACCATCTCCAGCGACGTGCGTTCCTGGTACCGGGGAGATCTTTGGAAAGGCCGATGCGAAGCTACGGAAAGTCATCGTGCAAGGAATCATCAAGGAATTCGAAGATGCTAGTAGAGCTGGCGCTAAGGTCGAATTTGCCGGCCTGAGCAAGGTAGTGCTGGGAGGTCTGATGTGATCATTGAGCAGGTGGCCTGGGAGTCACCAAGGGCCACGCTTTACGCTTTAGCCTTCAGCACCTAAAACCTGTATCGATGACGCTAGATGTAAAAAAAGCTCGTGGCGAGTCTTGCATCGTTTTGGGACAGAAGCTCTCTAGATGGTCGGCTTATGATAGAATCTGGTAAGCAGCCTGAGTTCATTCCTGGCCGCCGTGCTTACAATCAATAGGATGGATAAAATTAATCAATCCGATGATGGCATTTCCACGAAGTGGAATTTCAATCACCACCCAAGCATGCGCGGAATTCGATGTAGACGACGCGCATGTAGTAAGAATGAGGCGACGCTATGTCAGTCAAAGACGGCAGAGTATGAAGCGACAGCATGTTACGATGAGAGGAAGTATTGGGGTCACGATAGCTAGGCCATAAGTTGAAGGCCAGCGTTTGTCCCAACGTAGCTGGCTGTGAAAGGAGCAGGAGATAGTCTAGGGGTGGAAGCCGACTCGTGCCATAGTGCCCGCTTTCAGGAAGGAGAGCTCATGTCATCTGTTGATGGCATTGAGTCACGCGTGCTATGAAGGCAGCTGGAGAAGAAGATTCTCACTCTTTGTAGGGTGATCAAGAAGATCAGTCTAATGATAGCACCGAAGGAAGAAGTGATGGGTGACTCGGTGGGGAAGACTAGATAGCCCATCTTGATTCACCGTTCCTAATCTCAGGAACAAGCCTTCTAATGCCTCGAGAGCTATATTCATCATATCACAGTGGCATTGTTTGCCGACTGTTCGCCGCAATCAATGCTCCGTTCCTTTGAAAAATCCAAGCAGCCTTATGTACCAGAACACCAGTATGACCGCTAAAAGCAACCCCAAATGCTATGCTTTGCAATATTTGACTTGATCGACTGATGTTCAAGTCTCCGTCATCATCTGTCTTCTCCTTTCCAACTCCTTTTCTTCACCAAAGACCCTTCTGCTGGTTTCGAGCACCATCTCAAACCCTTCTCTTCCCCTCTTTGCATTCTCCTTGAACTGCTCTACACTGGCCTCCTCGATTTTGCTCTTGATCTTCTTCCAACCGCCAGCCAGAGCTACAATGCGTGCCTCCTGACTGAACTTCGTCCGCTCATGCCCCGGCTCACTTCTGCTTGCATCGGGCTGATAGACCACGGTTTCGCGGACACTGATGACGTTCGACCACGACAGATTCGTGCTGCACATCGTTACACGCTTCTCGATGGGATCGACGTATGATATTTCGAAGGAATAGGTGGTGGGCTGGAGACAGAAGATGGTGGCCAGCCAATCCGGCGCCGCTTGAGAACACGTGATGAGGCGCTCGGTGCGAAGGATGCCGGTGCTGGGGTCGACGTGTCGAGATAGAGTATCGACGGCGATGACGTGGGATGCTGCTTTGTTCCAGGGACAGTACTTCCGCCAATTTTGAGTGGAAACTTCGTCCCACGAGTAGTCGAATGTGTAGTTTGACGAGAAAACGCGCATGGTCAATGTTTCTGCGTTTGTGGAAGTGTAGGGTGGTCGAACGTCGGTGTTTTGGTGATTAGTTGACCATGAATGAGGTAACGGTGATATTGATGTTCGGAGATAGAAGAGGAATGTCCAGATTGTGTTGTAGTCGAAGGCGTTGTGGAAGAGGTAGGTGATATGTTGTGGATAATTTCTTTCTTGGTGAATTATGACGGAGGACTTTTCCGGAGAAAATCGGGTCTATCTGAAGCTAAACTAAAAGAGGAAGGGTGAAGTATCTACGAGTCTACCAAACACACCTAAAACATAAGGTATTACTCAAGGGAGACAGACCACGTCCATGTCTTCCCACTCGGAGGTGTTGGTTGTGAGTGTATAAGTACTACTTCGCTATTCTCGCAAAGAGCAGCAGTCGAAGCGGCAGGAAGCCAGTAATGCACGCCTTGTCGCAACTAGTTCTACGGAGTATGATAGGGAGATTCGTTCTCGGTGCTTCGTCCTGTGGAATTGAGGAGATCAATTGTTGCCTCTTGTCAAATGTTTCTGAGCTCTTCTCAAGGAAGTACATCATAGGAAGATCATAGTCCGAAGCAAGGCCCATATGTGTCCGTCCGACCAGACTTTCTTTAGCTTTGTTTGAAGTTCAAGTCGTTGAGATCGACAACCCATTCACCCATTCTTTCCGAATGGCGCCCCGCACCTCGTCGTCTGTGGCTTGTGTTCCTCTACTTTACACCGGGTCAATGACTGGCGCTACCGGCACTGAAATGGCGAGTGCTGCCGCTTCATGCAGGAGCGACGCTTTCGTCGCCTTCCTTGATCTGCGTTCCGCTTGTGTACATAAATGATAGGGTAGATCCGACCCAACCCCTCAACCCTCTGCAACATCAACTGAATAACTACCCCCTCATATACTGCTCATCATTCGCTGGAATCGGAGCCATAATGGTAGAATTACGCAAGCGCAAAGCGGCTTCTGAGGCTGCCCCTCCTCCGATCAAGAAGGCCAACTCGGTCAAGTCTATGCCTAGTAGCGAGAAAGCCGAATCTTCTACCAATGGATCTGCATCGAAAAAAGCAGTATGTACATTTGCTTATTCCCGAAGAAGCACATTTCTTCTATAGATCCAGTTACAAGAGTGTACTGCTGCCGAAGCCCCAGTTGCCATTAAGCGTGATATGCTCAATTTGTCTTTCAATTATTGTCAAGGAGCAACTTATGACGCGAGATGTACATAGGTAGCATCTGGGGAAACCATCGATCTCGATGGATTTGGCGGCGAAGTTGAAACAAACGACGGAGTCAAGGTGACGTTGAAGAAGCTGGTTGGAGATTGCGAAAAGGGTGTTGTACTCTTCACCTATCCCAAGGCGTCAACCCCCGGATGTGAGTACATTGCCCATAATGGATTTATCTCTTAAATTCCCTTGCACATTATAATTCTCTGCACGCCTCTTCACACTGGAGAGACAGCAAACGAGATGCTTGCCCATGACCGTTGACAATGGCTAGGTACCACTCAAGCCTGTCTATTTCGAGACGAGTTCGAATCTCTCACAGCAACCGGATTCTCGATCTACGGCTTATCAACAGATACGCCAAAATCCAATTCGAATTTCAAGACGAAGCAGAAGTTGCCATATACGCTGCTCTGCGATCAATCGGCCACGCTTATCAAGGCAATCGGCATGAAAAAGGCACCCAGCGGAACGACTCGAGGCGTCTTTGTCATCAACAAGGAGGCTAAAGTTGAGGCAGTTTCCCCTGGGGTAAGCCATATCATTACTCCATTTCTACTTCGATTAATCAATTGAAAACTCTTGTCTAGGGGCCTGCTGCTACGGTTGAGTTGGTTCGCAAGCTTGTCAAAGGTAGAGATGATACAAGCGAGGATGTTGGTAGGTCTGCAGAAGGTGAGAAGGTCGAGGAAGAAATCGGAGAAGCCAAGACCAATGCACAAGGGGTGGAACAGCAAGAGGAAACCCGTGGAGACGAAGCCACAGCTGAGGTCGCCGCTGAAGTCGCCGATTCCGCTGAGAAGCTGGATGGGCAAGCCGAGGCATAAGGAGTAGTCTATCCTGTACTGAGTTACTGCTATATTATGAATTTGATGGCAGAGTCGTCACATATTGCGTACTCATATGAAGCTCATGTGGATACAGTCTACCGCATCATAGATTCAGGCAATATCAAAGTCATTCAGTGTTCTGAGGATGATGCCCTAGCCACTGCCGATTCTATAGCAGCTGGTCTGGAGGCCTGTTCTCCAGAATTCTTGAATCATGCCGTATTCTGCATTCTCGTCAATACCTATAGTTCGGAGTCTACCAGTGTAGATCAACCAGATACTAGACCAAGTACGGTTAGACTGTCGTGGTGATTGAGCTAGTCCCGTACCGAAGTGGTCTATTGAAGGCGACAACGATCAAGTCAGTAGACGGATCTTTGCTAGCAGTAGAGTGTCCTCAAGATTGAATCCAGTCCGATTTCCAAGCTCTCTTTGGCTTTGGTCGCAAGCATGGCCACCAATGCTGGTGCAGGAGCTTCGAGGCAAATCGCATCAGCCAGAGCAGCCACCGCGGTCTGGAAGGTGAGACTCCCTTGCAATTTACTCTTGTGGTCATATTCTGAGAACCGAAAGAAATACACCGTCCAGTCCAATGGCGTATGGGAGCGAATTCGAAGAGCTCTCGCAGTCGATCCCAATCGTTCAACTGGTATCCCCTTGAACCCCCAGTACCGGAACCCTCCACCTGGCGCAAATCCCCCGGAAGCCTATGATGACCCAGTCACCGTGCCCTCTGGAGATATTGCCGAAAACGCTTATTACAAAAGAGATGTTCACCGTAATTACCCTCGGCTGAGCGTGGTCAAGCAGGCAGACGTCGTAGGACTGTTATCTGTGGGAAGCAAAGCAAAACCAAAAGATGATGTTCTACAAATAGGAGACCTGGGAGTAAAGCAGTTGGTCCAGGTGAGAAAGGACGGGGATCAGAAAGGACTGGCAGCATATCTAGAGAAAGAAAAGAACAGCATAGCAAGTATCTTCGGACCCGATGGCCTTCCACCCTTTCCGAGCGGTATGAGCAGAGCTTCCCCGGTAGGAGGAAGAAAGTATGTGATGGATGCTGATAGGGAGGAAGGCTATCCAGAGGAGTACATGCCCATAGCTCCATACCTTCATTCGGCGGCGTCTAATACTTAAGCACAGATATCCTTGCCGCACGTTTGTATAAATCTATGCCTGCATGAAGGCAATCTATTTTCCGGGGCACGACTTAGCGCTTTCACGTTAGCTTGACTTATCGTCTTTAAAGATCCTTGAGCTACTTGTCTTTCATTGTGAAACTCGTACTGCTCTCACGTAGAGCCTTTCCCCCACCGTTTCACTAGCCCTGAGTGATCAAGATCTTCCAGATATTCGAATGTTCGCCTTACTCCGATACCTACCTCCCATAAAGTGCCACATCGGACCATGGCCTATTAGTTAGGGACATCCGTTTTATAATCTAGCATTACAAGCCGATCCGATGCTCGCCATCAAAGTCACGAAGTAAAAAAGGACCGTCGAGATGACAATGCAAGTTCAACTGGTATATATCATCCTTGTGGGCGGTAGACTTAATAGAACATTTGTTGGTAAGCACCTAGGAATGAGGAGGTGCCAATCTCCCGAACTCTATCATGATCAAAAGCTCGAACAGCTACAACCTTTCTCTGTCCGCAACAGATATTCTAGTGAGTTGCAGCGTATGTCAAGATACTCTGTCGAGCATTTATGCAGAGGATGATGGAAACCTTGGTCTACGCAAGAGCGATGACCCTCACAATGGTCGAATCACGAAGCTGTGGCTTACTGAATGTGCGCACCTAACTTGTGGGAAACACCTTGAGGGAGGAGGTAACCATTATTATTATCCTCATCGACTGTGTATAAAGCGCTGATGAAGAACTGCTAGGTGTCCCATTTCATGCTGACCATAAAGTACCACGTGCGCCATGTCCTCTTTGCATCCTCGAGAAGAACGATCGTACTGAGAGAGCCCTATTCTTTGTCAATGGTATCACGAAAGGCGACTATGACGAAAATATTCCTGAAGGCTACTTTCGAATACCTCCAGAAGGCGATGCAGCGCAGAGGGCAAGTCAGCCGCCAGTCACTGTTTTACAAGTGCTAATGCCATCATAGTTCCAATACGTTTCTCTCTTGCGCTACGGTCTAAAGACAGCGCAGAAGGCATGCCGCTCCCAGGCTGCGCTACTCCATTGGGAGAACAAAAAGGCCGAAATCATACGCGCTTTGAGCACTGTAGCTCCCATGAAAGAGTAAGTCTCTCAAATCGTTCCAGTATTCAATGAATCCTGACATAGTACAGGGAGCTCATACGCGCTGGAAGGCGGCTCTCGTCGCTGGGCCAGGACTGTTCATCTATTGAAGCTACGCTAAATTCTGTTGGTGCCAGCCTTACCAGTCAACCGATCGGGCAACAGCAGCATACAGAGACGCAGAAGGGAGATAGGCACTTTGATTCAAACATCACTTCTTCTGGAGGCCTTCGCGACGTCGGATCACGCCTGGCTCAAGGTAGTGCAGCTGATCTTGACGGCCTTACCAATTGTAAGACAACCGACCTTTCCCGTAGTCACATTCGCCCCTCGGATTCGGATCCAATGGCGCAACATGATCTCTCGTCGAAGAGGAAGCGGGCAGAATCCTTGAGCGACGTCGAGCAGCAGATGGATTATGCACTTGGCGGCAAACGATATCAAAAAGGCCAGAGCAGAGACGTAATGCCGCCTCCACCGATTCCGACGCAGCAGCCATACGTCTTCAGGGCCAGCAACCCCAATCAAGACACTCATGATACATCACTTCAAGACAGCAGCGGCAGACGGTCGCAGTCCGGAACGGACCCAGTAACGCCCCACCATCGAAGTAACGCAAACGATTCTACACGTATGGTCCTCACTTCTAGAGGCACAATACCGCAACCTGCACTAGTTGCAGCCAACAACGGTGGCAACGCATCGCCATCCGGACCCCATTCTTCTCCGCTTCGGGTGCACGCGGCTCGAGGACCTCCCTTAGAACACGCCTTCCCTCCCAGCCGGATTGCACGCTACGAGAGGCAAAGCGATGGAAATTTACCTTTAGAGCCTTCGTCAGCTCGCTCTTCCAGCCACATAGCTCAACGTCATACCCAGCCGTATGATCACAGTAGTCTACTGTTTCGACACGAGCCCAACAACCGTATCACTCATCCGTACGCTCATGGCAACCTCCCGACCAGTAGACTTGGTCTGTCCAGCAACGCCCGTAGTAGCGGCCATGGAACGATCCAATCACCATCAAATTCGAAACTCCACCGTCGACCTCTAGGTCAAAATACCCTCGCTAGCCCTCATTTCCTCCCGCGTCGCTTGTCCAACAGCATTTCTATGTCTTCGCTACGTAGCGGGCAAACTACGAGTCTGACTAATTCATACCCGTCAACTACATCTACACTCGTCGGCTCGAAGTATGGTGACAACCTGGCCAGGGCGCCAGAAAACTTTAATGAACGGGATCTTGGGAGAGACTTCATGACTGATCCCGGGGCGCCGACTTTTCGACGACCTGATTTATCCCGCGGGAGATTGCCTACGGCAGAATCAGAGGGTACAATCCAGCGCCGGAGAGCTCATCGCTGATCTCACGGCGGGCACTGCATGTGAAATATAAGAGTTTGCTGGCGAGTGGTTTGCAGTGAATGATCTTTTATTATTAGAAGACTAGAAAATGCGTGTAAAAATTCAAGATTTTTCCGTCGGAAAATCACCCCTACTACCTGGCGTTTAGTAGGTGACGGGAATAGCGGGGAGTATATCAGACACGTTAGTAGGTGGCCTATCATATGCATGCACCAATGGACCGATATGGATCATTCTGACAGCGTTCCATACCTGGCAATGAGACGGATATTTCCCCCTATTCAGGCCGATATCAGACACGTTGGTAGGTAACGTGAATAGTAGGGTTTTGGCCTATGAATGCGACAGCATTAGCCCATGGAGCCATGCAGCGATATGGACCATGCTGACAGCGTTGCCTACCTGGAAATAAGACGATATTACCCCCTATTTAGGCCGATATCAGACACGTTGGTAGGTGACGTGAATAGTAGGGTTTTTGGCCTGTGAATGCGACAGCATTAGCCCATGGACCCATGCAGCGATATGGATCATTCTGACAGCGTTGCCTACCTGGTAATGAGACGGATACTTCCCCCTATTTAGGCCGATATCAGACACGTTGGTAGGTGAGGTGGTAGAATAGGTAATTTGTAAATAATGACAGGATTTTTGTTGTTGATCCAATTATTCTAGAATAGCCGTTGGCGCATAGAATTTGGTAGGTAAGTCCATTCATTCCGATGTATCTTTTAGACCACTTGATCGATTTTCGTTATTTTTGAAGCGTTAGATAGCTGAAAGTAAGCCATATAACTTGATTTAAACAGAAAATATTATAAAGGGTGGGTGCAGACGTAGGTAGAATGGGAAGAAATGTCAGACTTTTGATGTTCACCGTAGCTGGCGCTAGTCCTAAGGAGGTAATTCGGGGGACTTTAGACCAATCGATAAGGTGCGATAAGCTCAGGGTCCCAATGTTCCCATTTTCTATTATAGTAACTCAGTAAGAAGATTCTCGGAATTTTCCTTACCCAATGATCCGATGCAATTATGACGGATTAAAAGTCGTACAGTAGCTATTAGTGAAACGTTTCATTTACCGTACCTATCTGCGTGTCATGGAACACATTTCGAAAGTGAGGGTGCCTCCCAACTTGTGTCGTAACAATGGAGAAAGTCTAGCAATACATTGCAGCATATTTTGGAGCACATAGTGTAAGAGGTATCTCATGGTCAAGACTGTTTATTGCATGGAATGAAGACGTAAACCGCCATATCATTATGTAACTACCAATATTCCAAAGCAGGTAGTAGAGCCTTCCGCCCAATCAATATATTGCAGTAAAAAGACCCAATTGGTGCGTAGATTCATGCAGGGTACAATACAGAAAAGTTCTCAATGTACAGAAACCATGGAACGCTGGTAATCAAAACTACCAATCCCATGGGATGATGTCACACCTGAGGAGAGAATTCAGTTGAGGAGAGAAGAGCAATGGCAGGCTCGTTCGATCAAGTTGCTAATGATACACACAGAACTACTGCACTACTGCTTGTAAAACACCACCAGAAGCACATTTTGGACCAACTCGTGGATCTTGGTTTCTCCAGTTGCTCACTTTACCAGCAACTCTCTTGCAGACAAAGACTTCTCAAAGGCAGTCTAACTTCCGCACCGAACGGCGATACGATTACTCAAAGGGGTTGGTGTGGGTTCCCCAGTAGGTCAGGAACAGGCTGAGACCGACGGTTTCGAAGACGCGTGCAAGAGCACCAATAGCGACGGTATCCATAGGGCGCTTCTCGGTGAAGACTTGAGAAATGAACTATAAAGCTATCAGCATTCCGTTGCAAAGGGTTTTGGATTGAATGGAGCATACGCTGGGAGCGGAGCTAGCGAAGAAGATCAGGCTGCCTAGATACGCGGCACCCTTGTAGCTCAATGTGCCAGTGGCGTTGATCAAAGCCCCAACGCCGTAGCACTGGATCGCACTCCCGACGAGCGAAGAGCCATAGGCAGCAGCAGTACTGGCGGCCTCCTTGGACTTGAGGAATTCTTCCTTGGAGTTTGCGGCTTGGGCGCGCTTGTAGGTGTCACCAAAGACCGGTGCAAGGATTGCGAGGGAGACGGCGTGGTTGAAAACCGTTCCGAGAGCGATAGCCGATGGCTTCACTGGTGGGAGATCTGCGGAAGGATGTTAGTATAGCCTCAGCTGTATTCGACCGTCGGAAGATTGCGGCGATGATTGTAAAGCACTCCGAGGTATGAGGGCAAATAAGACTGGGATGGAGGACAGTGTTATGAGAGTGTAAGCATGTAGCCAGGTGTGGTGCTGAGACGCGAATGGTGATGTCGTCACAAAACGTTATGGACCCAAGCACGGTTTGAACGTAACAAAGTACAGAAGTGTTACTTACAATGAAGAGTTGCCATTGTGAGGAGACTTGTAGATGTGGAATTTGAATGGGTGATTGATTTGTAGACTGAATTGGGTGGATGTTGATTTTGATAGAAATGGAAGGAAAGCGGTGATGTTGGTTTTGAGCTTTGGCGCAAGTAAGACGCTAGCAGCATTCGGGTTTGGGGGAAATTGCCGCTGCCCAGCTATGACGGCATTGTGGCTGAGTCCTAGTCACTTAACATAAGCTACGCCACTCTAGGCTATCAACTCATTTACCTGCTATGCTTATACACGCTTTTCGCTCTTCGCTTTCGACATGTTGCTTCGAGTGTAGAAGTAGTAACACTGAAGTTGGTCATATACTGTGCAGTTTCTGGAAGTGTCTCTAACTCTATGCTTGTAACCTCAGGAGGAAACAAGATCCCCTTTCCCGTATTTCATGCCATCATGCGTAAATTCTTCATTCTCATAATACCTGACTACCGCCCACGTTACTCATCTTACATCACCGCTGATTCGTCGCCGTCTTCGCGAATTCGGTGCTGGGATGGGGGTCAATTCCTGCGGATGGACGATTGGGTCCCCCTTCCTAGGTGAAACTACCACCTGCTGTTTGGGCGGGCGGCTCGACGTCGTTCGGGGTAATCGACTTTTGGCCGCTGTTCCTGAACCGTTTGTGATGACAGGTAGCGCACTCGAGCCACTTCCGTCTCTACTGGCAGGTCTATAAGCGCTCCCTCGTCTGCTGTCTTGCTCAAAAGGATAACTTGTCGTATAAGCCGTTCGGTTACTTGTAGGGGTGGATGGCATTGAATAGCATGTCAACAGGCTCGGTGGCGTATTGGAAGCGCTCGAGCGCCGCCCTGGTCGACGTCTACTTCCGCCTATGCCGATCTTGTTATGCATTTCGCTCGACTTGATGAGCTCGCTTGCCATATTTCGGACCAATACAGCCCCATCATTCTCAGAGAGACGCTGAATAGTATCTTCCAAGCTGTATCTGCTAATGAGAGCTCCTTGCTCATCACTGGCATCGCAGATGCTGCGGACGATCCGTAGAAGATTGAGTCGGACTACGGCTTTGTTGGATGTGAGCTTCCGCAAAACGCGATAAAAGAGGTCTGGATGGGCCAGACTCAATGCAACCGGGTGGCTGAGTCGCAGGAGCTTTTGTAGGGGCTCCAACAAGTTTTCGAAAGCGTTAGCCTTGGAGGTAGTGAAGCACCTGATGATGCCTGTCGTAAAGGATCCGCCGAGTAGGTGTTCTTCAACCTTTGCTGTTTCTTCTTGCAGCCTGAGGTGTGTTAGTATGAATTTGTATGTGGAAGGCAAGAATATTTTGTACCAGATGAAAATCGCATCTAAAGCTGTCACCTGCCAGTATTCGTCCGCGAGAAGGGATATATAAAATGCAAGACCCTTATTGCGCCATAATTCGCGCCGTCCAACCTTACCAGAATGTGCCATGTCACAGAGTACCGGTAGAGCGAACTCTTTGAGAGGTCCTTTTGTCTTTATGATCCGCTGTAGGATGGGGATAATTCCATTCATAGCAGCTTCTTCCTGCCTTCCCTTATCCAATCGACATAGATTATAAACCGTAGTTAGAACTTGGTTTGAGACTTCCCTAGAATGAAGCTCCTTCGAGCTTTTGTGGAGTAGATCGGTCAGCACCTCTATTGCATTCGAATTTGAAAGGGAGTCCAAAGTTGTTGATAACATTGAAAGATTCTTGATGAACTTTAGCATCGTGATCTGGTGATTAGGAGACATGCGTTTTAGCTCCTTCAGGACGCCTGCATATGTTTCAGCATTCAAGGGATAGGTCTTGGATCGTAAAGCGACGTACGATGTAAGACGGTCCTCTCAGCGATTAGCTCCTTAACATGATTCTCGGCCTGCGAGAAGAGAAAGAAAATGTTTGCAATGCGACCTTCGCAGAGCTCTGCTAGCTCTCCCTGCTCGTCGAGGACTTTACTCAATACTAGTGACAAGGGGTCAAGTACAGAATTCCGCGAGAGAATGCGACAAAAATCGTTCTTTGGTGTCGGACCTTGCAGCTCGAAGACACTCCATATCCCATTCACACCAATGAGGACCAAATCACGCTCCTCTTCGTAATCTTCTTCCAAGAATTCGACCAAGACTTTGAGGCCGCCCGCACTGACAAACATTTGTAATGTTAGTGTTGAGGTCTGGAACATCTGGCGTACAAAGGCCGCTGCTTCGAGTCTGATCTCGCTGGAATATTTTCTAGAAGCAAACTTCGTGATGATTGGGATGCCTCCGACGAAACAAAGGTTTTCCTGGATCTCAACATCATTGAAGATGATGCCGTTCACGATCTTTAAGAGATTGAAAATGACGTCTCGGTGCCGACACGTCTCCAAAATCTCTAATATGGGGAGCATGCCATGAGCGCTGATTATGACACTCTTAATATCGGGCAAATCGGAAAACACCTCCAAAAGCTGCTCTGATAGGTCTGCAAGCATGTCATCCGCCTGAGATATCTTAAGGGAGCCAACCAGCCCTTCGACTTGCGTGCAGAGCCTTGCATATTTATCCCTAGCTACGTTCGTTTCAAGGTCCATCTCATCAAAGCCCTCTTCCAGCTGGGCAAAAGGATCATCGTCGTCGTCATCATCGTCACCCAACCAAGAACTATTCGACAATTTCGAAGTCAACATTAGGGTGCCCTCGTCAGACCCTTTCTCACTCTCCGGCTTGTCGAGAACAGCAGTCGCTTTTCCGAAGACGTCGGAGTAGTCTTCATCATGCTCATCTTCAGCATACCTCTGGATCTCGACGGATGATCTTGTTCTTCGCATCAGATGCTGCTTTGATATTGTTGGAGGGCGACGTAAGCTGCCGCCAGCCTTTGGAGGTTGCATAGAGCGGACCAGTGAGGTCATATCTGAAGGGTGGAAAAGCTTTGAATTTATAGAGCCATTCTGCTACGGTGCTGTTAGTCACGGAAACCTTGCTAGGTTAGCGAGTTGATTCCTACCTTGTTCTTGGCGAACTTCCTGTCAAACTCATTGTCCTGCACGATGAGATCGGAGAAGTCATCTTCCAAAGTCTCTTTATACGATAACGTGGAGGGTAAGTACGCCTTCACCTTAGCAAGGGGTTGCTTTTGATGTACTGCTGGTACAGCCGCAGCTCGGCGATGGGCGACCACTGATTTCTTCAGATCCGGAGATTTGGTGGAAAGATTGACATGGCTCTGTTGAGTGTTCTCACGCTTCAGATTGAATGGTCGAATGGTTTCTAATGGATCGCATTCAGTCAGTTGCACCGGGCTCTTCATTGTCAGATCACCCTCGAAATTGTCATCCCAGTTACTTTCTTCTGTTACAGTCTCAAAGGAAGCGAAGGCTTTGAGTTTCTCGGAAGAAAGCAATCCTCCAAAATTGTCATGCGGCCGCAGATGTGGAAGCTGTAAAGCACTAGGCGAGATCGCGGAGGCAAAATCATCGTCCCAGTTGTCGTCTGCTGTATGCCCCGGAGATCTAAATTGATCGGCGTTGATTCGAGGCTTTGCGAGATTTAAAGGTCCTCGAGCTGGAGTTGCGAGTACGTTATTCGGTTCGCGTCGCCCAGGTATGGGGCTAGATGACATTGGTCGTGAAGCTCGTCGCAGTGAACCTGCATTGGGTGACTTAAGAGCCTCATTCCATTCCTGCACGCTTTTAACAGCCTCTTCGTACTCGGTTGGCTTCTTCGGCACCACAGCATCAGATCGTCTCGCACTGACGATCCAAGGGTGCTTGAGCAATTTGCGCGCCGACACTCTGAGATTGGGATCCTTCTGGAAACATTGCATAAGAAAATCCCGAACGATCTAGAATTATTTAGTAATTCAGAACTCTGCGTTTCCAAGATTTTAACATACCGGGGAAGCGCCCTCGGGGAGAGGCGGATGGTCGTCATTGACTATACGGAAAAGGGCATGCATCGGCTGTAATTTATGATATGGGGGCCGGCCATCTAGAAGCTCAATAACAGTACAGCCCAGACTCCAGATATCTGACGCTGTAGTTGCGCCGGACAGTTCGATCACTTCCGGAGCCATCCAGTAAGGCGTTCCGACTACACTAGATTCATGGAAGGTCGTCGTCCTCGTGGCAACACCGAAATCGGCAAGCTTGACAAGCCCTTGTTTGGTCGTAAGAATGTTGGCCCCCTTGATATCTCGATGTATTACACCCTGCTCATGAAGATAGAGGAGTCCATGAAGAACTTGCGACATATAGATGCCTACAAGGTTCTCTGGAAATTTGCCAAAGTTCTTGGATATGGAATGGAGAGACCCATTCTCGCAATACCTACGAATCTGGATCAGTCAAAAGTTCTCGGAAATAAATGTAACTGGTAGTAGCGAAGTCACTTACTCTAAGATGATGTTAAGCGATTCTGCAGACTTGACGAACCCACGGTACTTGACAATATTAGGATGCTAATTCGCTGTTCAGTAGTCTTCCCTAGCTTCTAATCCGAAAAACATACGTCCAGATTTTTGAGAAGGTCGATTTCCAGCTTGATCATACCGAGTCAATATTCATCCATACATATAGCTCAGATCCCAACCACACACCGTGATGACCCTCAATTCGCTTTTCGGCAAGTCCGCAAGCTTGACCTGCTTTACTGCCACAGTCTCCCCAGTCCCCATGTTCAATGCCCTGAAAACAGACCCAAAAGCGCCCTTTCCAAGGCAGTCTCCCAGTTGCTAGTAAGATGTTAGTCGACGACCTCATCAATGTCCTAAAGTTTCTTTCCGTACGTAGTCTTTGAGCTCCGCAACGTCTTGGGCCTTGGTGGGTACATGAACGTCATCATTAGACGGGTGTGGAGTGCTAGAGCCATTGCCTTCCCTCTGTGTCTCTTTGACTACCGTCTTGCTCGGTACATGAGTTGTGATGCTGTAACGTCCATCTACTTCCCCTTCCCCTTGCTGGGAAGCTCGTGATACCATATCTCAGTCCGGGCTCTTTGCATGCAGCTCTGTGCCCTGTAGTTCGAACACGATGTTCACGAGACTAGTCAATCCAGTCTGGGTACACCTATAACGGTCACATGGGGTTTCGATATTTTATGACCACCTGGAGCTCAGTTGCAGCTATCAAGTGATTGAAAGAGTTGTACCAATCCATGCCAATTCGATCCAGGGAACAACACTTGTTCGATACTATGGAACACTAGACATCCACAGGAGGATCGGCTGAATGATTCAGGCTTCCTTGTTTTGGATAGGGCGTCAGTCAGGCCGTTGTAACATTTTGGTGTTTCCTGGGCTTTTTCGGAAGTTGTAGCAGACATCAAAAGCGAGGCGACGCGGCACCTCGTGTTTTACGATTCTGACAAGCGCCTACGCGCCCTACTTTCGTGTGTTATAGGATGCAGACGATTTATGGACTGATGCTACTGGATCAACAAATCTAGATATCACCTTTACTTGCGGTCTCCCTGTTCGTTAAGGAATGACTCAAAGAATCAGCTGTCACGGATGATCTTCATTGGACGAATTCGTAAGTCCACATGTCTTTTATAGAACATCGAACTCAGTCTAAAACATGTTCCACCTCTCTGAGCAATCTCAAAACATCCGAAACTAGGTAAAGGCTTCCTGCAATCACAAGTGGGCCACCATTTGCGTACCGAGTGGCCAATTGAAGGGCGTTCACCAAACTTCTCGGACCCTCCATCATCTGATCCTGTATCCCAAGGCTTCGTGCCGCCGCTGTAATTGCTGTGACTGCTTGCGGAGAGACCCAAGGCATACCTTCGACAGGACCGAACTCAACAGCAAAGAGCTTGTCTTCTAGGCGGACAAGGGGAGACAACAGACCTGGAACATCTTTGCCCTTGGAGACAGCGACGACCCAGGTCACAGGCGAGTTCGCCTCTCGTAAGTTTCGGTCGACATATGACCCAAGTGCCTCTGCAGATTGGACATTGTGAGCTCCATCAAGGAGTATAGCTTGCTTTCGACCAGTCAAGGACTGAATGCTGAGCAACTGCAAGCGGCCACGCCAGATCGTTGTCTGAATTGCCGGTACAAAGCTAACTGGGTCCAGCGATGGATGTATCTGGACGAGGAGAGAACAGACAGCTTCAAATGCTAAGCAGACATTCATCTGCTGGTGGAGCTCAAATTGGTTTTTGGCTATAATACTCCAAACCTGGCTTGTTCGTTCAGTATCCTGCGAAACTAGCATCAGAGGGTCGGCGCCAATCTCCCTTGCGTAATTCTTTAGGGTTCCAAGGACACATGGGTCATTGGTTCCGTCCACCATACAAGGCGCACCCTTTTTAATGATGCCTGCTTTTTGGTACGCGATGTCTTCCAAGCTATCCCCTAGAAGATTCTGGTGATCTTTACCGATCTTCGTAATCACGGTGACACATGGTTCTTGGAGGACATTAGTAGCATCGTATCTACCGCCTAAACCAACCTCAATAATTCCCACTTCGACTTTCTTCCGATTGAATATCTCAAACGCTGTAGCGGTTAAGAGCTCGAACTCGGAAGCTTTGATGTCCTCATCTTGATCCTTGGCTTTTACCGTGGCCTCAACTTCGTGGAATAGAGTCTCATTCACGATTATCTCGTCGATGGTTATGCAATCCCACCTATCGATCAGATGCGGAGAAGTAAAACGGCCGCATTTGATGTTGCCAGCATTCAACATTGCAGAGGCATAGGCGCACACAGAGCCTTTGCCATTGGTGCCAGCCACATGTATTGCGCGCCATGGTATAGGGGTGTCTTTGAGAAGTCGAGTGATTCGCGAAAGACCAAGCTCGATCATGGCAGCAGGCCCAGTATCATTTCGTCAGGCGATGATTCGAGGTGGTGACCAATCTCTCGTCGCAAATTCGGTTGATCATCACATTGTTCTCTCGTTGCTTATCGGCCAAATTTGGCGTTAGAGGAGCAAACATGAGGCTGAAACATGCAAGCGCCGCCAGCCTTACGAAAAGGATAAATTATCCTACACTAAATTCATTTAGCCTCGCCTGCCTCCCTTCCGCTCCTTCAGTTTTCTTCATCCAGCTCCGCCTTCAGTTGCTGATTCCAACAATTGCCTCTTGTCGCGCGCATTTAGAATACCGCCTCACTCTTTCTTATCGCCGTTGTCGCCCGTATTTGAACTTCTTGCGGACTTCGCGCGATGGGTTTACGGTAGGCTTGAATGCTGCTTTTATCGCGGTGCTGTTTGCGCCTCGCCTGTTGCGTTTATCCTTCGCGTGTTTAGCAGCCTCGTTATGCATTCACAATTCAAGCCAGTCATTATGCTGACCGACGATGTCTCTACAACAGAATGTTTGTCGAGCCCGAGGCTATAAAGTCCAAACCCGCCATCAAAACAAACCCAACTGCTATCGCACGATCATCCATCCGCCGGCAGCGTACTGTCAGGTACAGCCCTAATGTTCGCGACCATCAATCAACCCTCAGTACCCTACTTTCTCGCAATCAGAGTCGCTCGCAAGGACGTATGCGCATATTAGCTGATCGACGTTCGTTGCTCGAAGACATACGTCGAAGAGACCAGAGAGCTACCTCGTCTTCGTCTGGTGCGGACGAAACGCAGGACCATAATGCGGTTGCCGATCTTGCGCATTCCGAGGCGAGTCAGCGCACTCGCTTAGAAAGTGGGCGGGCTTTACTTCGAGATGCGTTAAGTTACGAACGTCCAGGCCGACGAAGAAGAGCCACTCGAGGTGGTACCCGCCCTGAGGCCCAAGAAGTACAGGATCGCGAGATTCCACTCGGTCCCGCCAATTCCCAACATCTCCGTACATCTTCAAGATCCGAGATTGTAAGATCTCCGCCTCCCGGCTATATGCCAACCCCTCCCTATGCCTCCGGAGACATCTCAGACGGATCGTCTCCCTACGTCCATAGCCCACCTCTGGGCGCAGCGTCATTATCCCCGAGGCTTCAGCCAGCTCATAGGTTTGACCATGAAGATGAACTTCGAGCGAACTTTGAACGTGACGAAGTCCTCACCAGACTCGCAGCCAGAATGCGTGGAATGAGCACTGCTGCCGAGCGAGAATACGTTGCAGGCCATCGAGCAGAGATCAATCGAATGCGTGACCGGAACCCGGCCGAGCTTTCCCTCGAATACCGCGAGGCCGAAGCTGCATATCTGGAGTCGGTAGAGACTCGACTTGACCTGATGCACAGGATGAGAGAGCGTGACCTATCCGAGCTGCCTCCACTACATCGTATGAGCCAACCTTTTCAAGCCATCGTTAGAGCGACTCGAGGACACTCAAGAAGCACTGTTGACGGTCTCGGAGATCGCGAGCGAAGCATCAGCCCGGATGACGATCAGTGGGAGACAATGCTCACTACGATTCAGCCGGACGAACGCATACCAAGCGCTAATTCTTCCTTCACATCCGCAACAGCCTCATCATCTTCTCTCTCCTCCAACGCTGCATCCTCTTATGGCACGCTTGTCACAGCGCCTTCAACATCTACCGAGGTTGAGGCTTGCCCCATAGATATCTCCGAATCTGAGGAAGATCCAATAGATCTTATTGATGCCCATATTTCTCTAGCCGAGAGCCAGGCCAACCGAATCGAGGCACTATCGCAAAGACTCAGTCAGCAGCAAAATCGAGACGAGCAAGTTGTGAGGCGTAGGCGCATGGAGGAACGAGAGGAAGAATTGCAGCAGTTGGAAACCAATCTCCGCAGGCTTGAAAGACAAATTTCCGAGGAACAGCCTCTTGCCGCTGGACGGCGTAGGCGTGATGGGGTGCGCACTGGCCGAGAGAGGCTGTGATATGCTAGCTCCGTAGCTACGAAGGGAGAGCTGTCAACGCAAACTTTAGTCCCTTTCTCACGAGAGGTTTTTGCGGTTGAAGCCATGATCATGTTACGAGGTAAGCTGGGCGGGAACCTTGCTATGTGTCCCTGGGATGATTACGGTGTGTAAAAGACATTGCTCGCTAATTTTCATGGCTCCTTGCACCTTTCGCCTTGGGCTCAAAAAGGGGATGTAGAAGCGTGAAGCGGTCTTATTTCTCGATGAATATTGTCTTCGCACTGTAATTTATATTTGACACTATTGTCTGTATATTAGACTCGTCGGCAATGAACTCGTGTTACCTCGCCTTTCAGAGTACTGTCCTTGAAATGTTCTTAAAATGGCTACATCCAGCGAATATCCAAAGATTGCTGAAATCATCAACGCTCGATACATGTATGATCGAAGTCTAGTGACGGCCAATATGGAGTGCTCGAATTGTGTTTTGAACATCGTTTGGCTTTCGATTTCAATCACTCAATCCAAGCTTTCTAATTTTCCAACCCCTTGTGCGTCTCACTTCCAACTTTCATCTTCAAGACTGGTTATCACCTCCTGCACCTCTAATCTATTATGAACAATCTCCTTCCCATTCACCAGATCAATCTCGTCGGCCCTTCTGCCAGCCTGCTCTTCATCTCGCACTATGCCCGCTTCCACATGTCTTTTCACCAATCTCCTCCTCGCGGTTTCAAAGTCAACTTCTACAAGCCACAGCTCATCCATCAGCTCTGCAGCTTCTTTCCACAAGCCTTTGTTGAGACTCAGATAGTTGCCCTCGAAGATCACAATGCGCGCTGCGGGGTGTATGGGAATGTCGTCGGCGACTGGATCTTTGACGGAATGGTCGAAGGAAGGCGCGTACAAGGTCTTCGACTCGGGCAGGAGTGGTTTGCGCAAGGCTTTGACTAGCTCAAGGAACGATCGGTCGTCGAATGTGAAGGCTGCCCCTCGACGTGCATGCGCCGTAGCAGGATCTGGCATTGCTGATAGCTGCGCACGTGACAGGTGGTAACCATCCATAGGGACGAAGGCGGCGATGCATGTTGAGGCGCAGCCGGGTGCCTGCTCGGTGTGGATGTCATTGACTCTGCGTGAAATCAGACTGGCAAGAGTGGTTTTGCCTGAAGAAGGGTAAGCATGGCAGCAGACGCGGATGGCCAGCGCAAGCTGTCGCTGCCTCTGCACCTGAGCCAGGTATTCCGGAGACCGCTACCAGATATCGTTTGGAGGTGGGCGTGACTGTGTATCTGGCTTCATCGAAGGGTTATTCCAAAGCTAAGGAGAGAAGTGTTCGCTCGCCAAAGACCAGTGCACTCACCCCAGATCTTCTTGGCCAGTCTATCGACTTGCTCCTCCATCTCTTCAACGGTAGACTCTATTAAAGCGTCACTGGTTGGAGCAGATCAATTGAAGCAACGAAGATGAATAAACGTCCGACATTACTAGCCCCGCACCAAGCAGCATGTTTGGCGCCGCCGAATGCAGCGTTGTGCATGACCTGGAATCTAAAGTAGTTTTTCTCCACTCAAAAAAGCGTTTACATTATTAGGGGAACCTCGCACAAAGCTTACAGATACTATCTTTACTCATTTAGATTACACGGCGATATTTTCAGAACTATTCTACCGTTAATTTATTGAGGGGCATAGAGGTGGAATTCATGCCTTAGCTACACAATTCTGCATCAAGATACTACAGGGGAACTGAATGAACATTGTACAAATTGAGTAGGTAGCCTCATCAAGCGTACTTGAGAGGTTTGTCAAGCCTGGAATTAAGTTGTGAAATACTTGTGGTGGGTATTTGTACGCGGTCAAAGATGCACGATTAGACTCACGGTTATTATTGTAAGTAAATAAAACCCACCAGAGGTCCCGCCAATATGATTCGTTACCCATACCCGGCGAGAAAGGCTTCATAATTAATGCGTGCTCGATGGTGGTCCTCATAGCGAGGCACGAGCGGAGGCCAGGTATGAGTACGTACTGAGGCTACAGCTGATGCAAATACTCCACCAGCTGTGAAGCATCTCACGCTCTTTATAAACTCCTCGCCTGAAGCAGATGTGTTTCTGGCAGGAGATGATGCTGCGCTAAATGCTTCCATCGTGTGCGAAGTGTGCAAATCGACTAATGGAGGTGTAGTACTCGTACAGAGATAGCTTAAGCTCGACCCGCATGAACGAAGCCCACGCCGTCAGGAGTCGAAAAAGATTGTGGGGCCACAAGGCACTGCCAGTGCGACGAATTGCTTCCATCTTTTCCTGGTAGACAGTCCTGCTGCAGTAGCGGGCCAGAATCAGGAAATTGCGGACTGGTCCCTTCCGAGTATGGAGGTTCTCATCTAAACTACGAGCTTTGAAACGTCAGCACATGGAAAACAATGGGGGGAGCATCTGCAGACGTACTTAAGTCGTTCGTCTTCAAGATGAGTAGGATTATAGGGGGAACTTGGCCCAGTAGTTGAACCAGCTTTATCAAGTTCATCAGTGCCGGCACTCGCAGATATAAGCAAGGTGAATTACCTGCTGCAACATGCCGTCGCCCATGGCTCCAGATATTTCTTCCTTTTCGGCTTCTGATCTTGCAGACACTACTGATTTGGTGACCACGCGGTAGTCTCGTCCAGTAATGGCGCTGGCGAAGAGAGGGAATTGCTCGTCAGTGATGCCAGCAATATCGTAAGCATACTTGCGCATCTCCTTCTCATCAGCATCAATGACAGCAAGCCACAGCTTGGCATAATCCCGCCGGAGCTGCTTTGGTATATCTCTGTAGAGACCGTGGTCATATAAAATGATATCAAAGTTTGATCTCCGTCCTGAATCATTCTTTCGAATTGCAATGTTTCCCCCATGTGGGTCACAATGAAGAGGCGTATCTCCAAAAATCATCTCATTGAAGACATTTGCCAAGGCAGCAGAAACTTCGTCGCGATCAATCCCATTGGAGTCAAGGTAATCAAGATCGTCAAGTCTATGACCGGGCATGTTTTCCATGACTAAGATACGTTTGAGACCCCACTTCACGTCTGGTACAACCAGTGGTGAGCTATGTATTTTCAGAAAATGATCCCGCGTGCGTAATGCGTTCTCTCCCTCGAGCGCAAAATCAAGCTCTTGGGGCAGAGATGTTTCCATTTCATTCGAGAGCCATTCAAGGTCGTAGTCGGGAAAGAATCTTTTCAAGGTCGAGAAAGTCAGCCTTGTCAAGAACAAGTCAAGCGGAACCCATTCCTCTAGAGCAGGGTGCTGAACTTTTACGGCGACTTTCTCCAGGGACCCTTTCATTGTGGCCAGGTGGACCTGAGCAAGAGAGGCAGCACCTATTGGGGTCCTTTCAAACTCCTCAAAATGATCTTCAATTGGCGACCTTCAAAGAATTCGCAGGGTTAGCAATTTTCTTCACGGTAAGGATGAGGTCTACGAAACAAATCTGTGGAGCCCAGAATTTCTCGACCGGTCTCAAGACTCATGATCTTTTGGTTGGAACATATTTACCCTGTATCCTTCAATACCAATTCAGCAATCGATTCGTATGAAGACACTGGACAATGATCCTGTAATGGAATGAAGGTTGTAGTCCATTCCTCGGGTAACAAATAATTCATGCTACTTAGATGCTGTCCCAGCTTGATGAATATCGAGCCATTCTGTTCCAAGACTCGGAGAGTACGCTCTGCGCACTTTTTGTGACAAGCCCCCAGAATAGCTTGCCAACGATCGCCATGCTCATCCTTGGTCTTCAAGGTTAGCTGGTAACTACACGGCAAACATTAGCCAGCAATATCCCAACCATGATTATAGATGTATGTTCCTAGGTAGTACTTACTCCCAAACGCTTCGTACCAGTGCATTGAGTACACGGATAGACCTCTTAGTCGCCGCGTAACCATGCTGTGCAGTATCTGTGAAAGCGAAGACCAAACCAGCACTGATGAACGCCGTAAGAATAATCAAACGCCGCCTGCTCTTTGGTTTTGGTTTGGGTTCGGATATTCGGCCACCAAACAAGCGGCTCGAAAATCTTGCACCATCTGACGCTGGTTCACGTGTAGGAGAGATCCTGATTCCGTTCCCTTTCGATGATATGCTCCGTAGTGAGATAGATTTAGACGCCCTCGCTCGGTGCGGTTGGATCGGCAAATTCTGTCCCTGCAGACATCTCCGACAAGTCCATGGGCCATTTCCTATAACCTCAGGCACCAGTCTAGCCTTTCGCATCCTCTCCTGCTCACCGCGACTCCCGTGGCCTCCTATGATGTCCACATTTGGTACCAATCGGCTAGAAGCGCTAACAGAATGAACTTCAGCCCTGTGCGGGTGTCTTCCGCATATGGATTATTTGACTCGTGAACACTGGACAAGTCTTCTGGCAGCAATGACACAATGTCACCTCAGCCGCTCAGAGGCAAGCGCTTGTCCGATATCAGGTTCAAGACACGCTTGTTTGGAGGGATCTCGATCAATGCGCGAACAGTCGCGGCACCTTTGATTGCTCTCACCATGGCCGGACTTTTGTATGTATATACTACAGCCTCTGTGTCAGCTGCCAAAAGAAATGCCAAGAGCCACAGAATTGCGGATGGAGGACAAATCAGCTGGTATTTGCTCCCCTCATCCTCGACGAATGTCGATCCTTCGTTCGGCACATTGTGTACAAGCCTTCATTGCCTTTTCCTCAATGTCAGGCATACGTGCATTTACTGAACTGTAACCAAGGTATAACGAGAGCCAAAGACGGCATGGAGCCTTAGGCAAGCCTGGCGAACAGGACACTTACGCACAAGTGGGTGTAGGGATGACAGCCAAGAGCGATACAGTCAATGGGAAAGAAATTCGAATGTCTAAAGAAGAGGAGAAACTTCGAGAAAGGATACCTAGGCGAGGGGACACTGGTGGATGAAATCCCACGACAAGACATCGCTAAACCGCAAGGTCTAGACCACCCTGGGCATGGAAGGATCTACATCCACGGCCACTTGCCACGCTCTGCTGCTATACCCGGTACGCAGAAAGATGGACTTGGAGATAAGACTGTCAATGAGGCACACGACACAAGAGGATAGCGCTGTTGTTTGGTTGGAGGAATGATAATGCTTAAGATTGCCAACTTTAGAGGCAGGCATACCATTTCAAAAAATGATGCTATATCGGTGCAGCAGGCGGCTTGATGGGTATTTGCAGGTATTGATCCGGGACCCACGAGATCACCTCCAATGCGTGAAGTACGCCAACTCCAATCAGCTTATCTAGCCGATAGCCATGCTCCCATGTCAGCTGGAAGGACGCAAAAATTCTGACATAAAGCCTGTATTTTGGCCAACCAATCGGTGCGTCCAGGGTGGCGGATGTGCTAGCTTAGTTGAGGAAAGGCACAAACCCACGACGACTTTCATGAGCTTGATTACCAGCCTCATGATACTGTTTGACCTAACACGCCATCGCCCGTGTTCCCCTCGTGCTGCAGTTGCAAGAATGTCTTTTTCAAGTACTCAAAAGTCAATATTGTTGTCATGGCTGAAGGTACAGCCCGGATCAGGTTTGTCCCAAGGCCAGCGTAGAAGCCTTTCCAACCCTCTTCCAGGAGAATAGTCTTACAAGTCTGCACGGTACCACGATATCGAAGTCCCCTTATACCGGGCGATATCACCCCAGGAGGCCGTCCGTGATCCGGCGGATTCTTTAATCCTTCCCTCGGCGATAGTCCTTGAGATGCAGGCGACGTCGCTGATCTTTGCTGGGTTTGCAAGCGTGTCCGGACGACCTCATGAGGATACGTGGCTGTGCTTGCACAAACCTTGCTTAAAAAGACAGCCATAGCTAAACCGTAAAAATGATGGCTTCGGTCCTCGTCGCTCTCCTTTTGTCCTTTACCGATGCCAGTGAACTTTTCTTTGAAAATTTCATACAGAGGGAATTGTATTGCGACGTGAGTAAGCCCGAGCAAAGCTGGCGTGAGACCTGAGTAAAACGACAGGATGCCTTCATTCCGGTACATCATGTGTGCAGCGTCCCATGTGTTCTTATAGTGCCAAGGAGGAGTTGAATGGTTCGTGACATTTTTGGTACTCGACTGTGACATGAGCCTTGTTTTTATGACCCAAATTGGATTTGTTGCGAAAGTCGAACAGGCTCCCCCAGTTAAAGAGGCATAAACATTGGCAAGGAACCAGTTATCTAAGCAATTGTTAATCAAGCACCGTTCGGACGGCAACATGGGAAACGGCCCACCTGTCTTTGTCCGAAAGTAACCCTGGGACTTATTATACACGGTCAGATAGACCGCCCAAGTCGGCACATAGCCAAGAAGCATTGGGCCTAGCCCTCTGTACATGCCCCGAAGTCCGTCTTCCCTCCATATCGTTACAGCAGTTCCGTGGACACCTCGGTATGCGGCAGTAGTGATCTTGATTTCGTCTTTTGTCGCTCGAAAGCCCCCCTGTGCCTGTAGTTTTGTCTTTATCACATCTAACGGACAGCTCACAAGGCCAGACACAGCACCAGCGAGACCACCGGATACCGGGACCACGTAACCTTCTGGAATCCTCTTTGCCCAGTCTCCAAGTCGAGTCCTCGGGGGGTTCGAGCTCCCGTTTCCCGTGTCTTGAGCAGCGATTGGAGAGACTGGATTGCGATCAAAGGACATTGCAAGGGAGGAAGACTTTCTCGAAAGATACTAATGATGCATCTGGTAGAGGAGAGTGGCTGTTCGCTGGCTTTGAGCGTCTTTGAGCCGAATTGGTGATCCCCAGTTGTGCTGGAGCAACCCCGCAACACCTCTGAGGAGGTTGCGACGTTAACGATTGAGCAGCTTCATTACGGCTGAAGGCTTTTTGAGGTAGTGCTATGGCATATATAGGATTGTGAGAAGAACAGGAAGAAGCGTTCCAGGTCGCCCAGGCCAGCAAAGCGCATATGTGCCTTTCCTGGAGCTGGGGCAGCGGAAAGTGGTGTTGATGACCGGTATCTAGTTCCAGGCTAAGCCTAGTGTCATCAAATATACCCGATTGAACGTCGACTACTGTATATCATCACGCCTGCGTGCTCTCAGGACCAGTCACCATGTCAGCTCCCTCACTCGCAAAATACATCATCAAGCGGCCATGGCTCAAGCGCTGGATGGTACCTTTCGCCAATTGGTATGCCGACGCCGCGGGATACCGGAAACTTGGCTTGAGGTAATATAACTTCAACTGTTTCCGCTGGTTTGCTTGGAGAATGGCATCGGTTACGGACTTGGGCTAAATCTGAACCTGCTGCAGAGCTGATGATCTAATACCCGAGGAGTCCGATACTGTTCTGCTCGCCCTGAAACGATTACCGCCCAAGGAAGCTTACGACCGAGTATTTCGACTACGTAGAGCTTTCCAGGTGCGTTTCAATCATGATCCAGCTACCAATGGCATACGTGTACCGCCCTAACGACGCGACAGTGCTCCCTCTCCCACCAACTGCTTCCGAAAGATCAACAGACAAAGCCCGATGAGGTAGGTCGCACCGCGTTCATGGTGGCCTGCAACGACAGCTCACCATCACTAGGACTTCGCCTACCTTTCTCCTATTATCAAAGAAATAGAGTCGGAGTCGAAAGAGCGCGACGATTTGGAGGCAATGGTCATCAGTAAGAGGAAGGAGTGAAACAATTTGTGGACAGTGAGGAGCATTCTGATACTGCGCGGTACTTTTTGAATTAAGAAGGGCCCTCGGGTTATGTTCTATTATGTACATAAGCGAACAGAGCAATCAACCCTAAGACAATTTCCTACAAGTATGTCGTTAACGCTGTCATAATGAAAGAGATGGTCAGAGATTTATCTTTTCTACTTATTCCCAAGCTTGTGGGCAACCGTTCTGGCCAAACCAACACGACATTGACAGATCGGCCCTCTCATATCATTTTCCCGCTCTCTCAGTACTTGGGGCAACAGCTCTTTTAACCTATCTCTTTCACCCTTGTCTTCACGGACGACTCGGTTCAGATTGGTTCCTGATACTCGTCCTTGAGAATGCTGTCTTTGGGAAGATCTTTGCCTACTCAGACATCCATCCAAATGGTAGTAAATGAAGATGACAGTGGCCCCTCCAGGGTGCTGTTGGCTACATTTGCTTCGTGCATGCACAATGTCTACTCACGTTCCTTACATTCGCTCTATCACGTTCGTATCAACATCCTCCACTCTCCACATATACCACATGAATACGCTCCTGCTAGGTCTTAGAGGGGAACGACTTTTGATCAGATCGAATAAGTACCTGTAGGGAGCAAAAGGTTGAGACAAATCAAGCATGTCTTTTTCTGACATATACTTCCATTTTCCTCCACCTTTAGCTTTTAGCTTCTTCACGTCTTTCCCCATGAAAGCAGCCATGCCTCTCTAAAGCGATTAGCAAGCTTTTCCATCGGTAATGACATGTAGAGCATACTTGGACTCCAAGATCTCCAGTCGACAGGATGTCCATTCGCTTCAAGCTAAAGCAGGCAAACATCTCTACCGACCACTTTCCGAGACCCCTCACTGCAGTCAACTTCTCGAGAACTTCCTCGTCACTGGCGTTAATGAGCATGGCAGCACCCAGCTCCCCACTTACAAATTTTTCGGCAAGACCTCTGATGTATTCGGCTTTCCTTTCCGATAGCCCAGCTTGTCGCAGAAAAGCAACATTGCAAGCCGCTACCTGAGCAGGCGTAGGAAAGGATCGAGCCTTATCCTTGTGATCATCATCTGGGGTGGGAAAGAGGCCGACGAACTTCTTTTTGATCGAGGATGCAGCCGCACCCGACACTTGCTGAGCCATGATTCCGCTACATAAGCTGTGGAAGGGTTCACATTCCTCGGCCAAGCCCTCGGGGCAAAAGGGGCGACAGTAATGTTTTTCGATAAGTGGCTGCATCTTAGGCTCTACTTGAATGAGATGAGCACATGCTTGTTCCAGGATATGTCCTGTCGTCGTTGTTGGTCGAGGTATCCCAGCATGTGGACTGGCGAAAACTGACTGCTGAGGATACGAGATGTGTCGAGATCCTCGGGGCGTGACCAAGGGAGCGTTGGTACTATGCGGCTCGGCAGGCCTTTCGTGGGTCGGATTGCCAGTAGTATTGTTCGGCGTATCCTGAGCCTGTGGAGTTTTGGTTCGAGCTCTTTTCGAAGGTGTAGCTGTTGTTTGATCTTCAGGCTTACGTCTCTTATACTCTCGGGTTTTCGGTGTAAGAGTGGATGTCGCCCTTACTTCGTGCGTCCCCTTTCCGACTGCGGCGTTATCAGCTTGAGATGTAGTGGTCACCTTCTTCTTAGCGACCAAAGTCGCGCTCCTAGTGACACGCCTTGCTGACATTGTGCTCGCAAATCGAGAAGGTGACGGTGATCAGGCAGGCTGCGAATATGCCGTATGATTGTATTGCCTTCAACTACGTGGAGGTCTATGAGAAATACAATAAAGGATCTGTGTTCTATCACACAACCGTCATACCCTGTGTATCATTGATCACTAGATCCTATAATTTGAGTACCGCAGGTGGATATAATTTGCATACAGATCATATTCGGATTCTGACGGCGGAGATTAATTGATACTTGGCACAGACGGCTGGGGCGTCCACCTAGAATAAGTAGCGTCTCTGCAAAACACATTGCATAATTCTAATCAACGTTCCACCAACGCATTCGAATCAAATACATAGTATATCATACCCGTCAATCGACTATCAATACATCTTGAGTAGGGCGAGAGCTTGAGAGCATACCGTCGCCACCTAATGATTGTTACAAGGTGCGGCATTCGAGTCCAAACGTGCATTAGAGTAACATTTCGAGTAAGGTCCACTACAATATCAGCATTGACCAGCGTGCCGGCCAAATAGGAAGCTAGCGATTGTCTCCGTCGGTCTTGGGAGTTGGGGCAAGTCTGTGATTGTTTGGTTATTCTGCGAATCAACACAACAAATGATTTAATGCAAGACTAGTTGCCGTCCAGATCTTGCAGGGATTAGCTGCATCTGCTCGGTCTTCCTCTTCTTTAGTACAACATAGGTATTTATAGAGTACATCAGGACGATTCTCAGTCTTCCATTACACCCCTGCGAGTCACACAGTTTGCAACCAACATTCTGATGTATGTTGACCTCGAGAGTCTTGTCAACAAACCCTGACATTCCCGCCCCCGGCGCTCTGTAGAATGTAAAGATTGCTAGTGTGTAACAGCCGTGGCCAAATGCGAGAGGGTTTCAATAGTGCTGTTATCGGCGAATCACAAATGGATGATATGGTCAGGGTGGGGCGGGGTGGCTCGAGATAGGTAGCTGGGTTGGGCATGGCGCGCAAGGGAAATGGCTGGCATGGCAGGCTTTCTACCTAGTTTCTACGCCGCTAGGGAGACCCACTAGGGAAGCTCCTAATTCTGGCAAGGGTCCCCTATCTGAAATCTTACTACGTAGAGCGCAATTCATTGCTTCTCCACCTCCAAAACCTCTGCATCCTCCATCCAAGAATTCTTTCTTCCCCATTCAACCCACTGTACCTTATTCTCGTCTCTCGTTGTCAACACTAATTCACCTTCCATCAGGTCGTGCCTTCCCTCTGAGATTCATTCACGAATTCTCTCGGTGTCGGCTAGCTTTAATTTAATCTTAGTCTTTTAGTGCCTTCCATTTTTTGTCTCTGCACTCGCTCGCTTTCCACCCCTTCCCAAACCCCCGACAACTACTTTTTCCCACCCATCATCCATCAACTTCCATTCTCGAAGCAGCATCTCTCTCAATCATCTCACAGTTCTTAAGGCACAACTTCAGGTAAGCCCCTTTGTAACGATCCGCACTCTCAATCGGCTGTGCCACGTCTCTGTTGTTCGTGTTTACCATACTCGATACCTTGCATGATTCTCCATCTCCATATCTACAGCACACCCAATTCCATCACCATGATACTCGAAGCTAACTATTTACATCTGCAGATATTCCACCCAACACATATTACACACAATGGCCATCACAAAATACCTACTGCCCGCTGTCGCCTTCGCAAGCTCTGCTCTGGGTAAGTCATTTGTCCGGCACCTCTGGCGAAGCGTTTTCGGCCTCCCATCATCAACCAGCATCAGCTACAACACTTGGGACTCGGTATCATGGTACTGACATTGTATGCAGCTCAATGCAGTAATTCGGCAACCTTGACAATCACAGCATCGGCTGATGCTTCGGCGCTTGCCTCCTGCACCACCTATAGCGGTTCGGTAGCCATCCCGACCGGTCTATCTGTCTCTCCGGATAGCAATGGCCGCCAGTCATTGTCAGTTGACGGCGTTCAGAAGATTACCGGCAACTTGACTGTTACATATGCTGCTACGCTTGCAAGCCTATCTTTTTCACAACTCAAATCAATTGGGGGCTTTGAGCTTGGGCAATTAACACTTCTATCTGTACTCTCGTTCCCTCAGCTTACGACTGTCGGCTCGCTGAACTTCACCGCCCTCCCAGCATTGCAACAAATGTCGTTCGGTGGGACAGGCATCAGCCAAGCCGACAGCATCCTCATCACCAACACCGGTCTGAGCTCTCTTCAGGGTATCAACAACTTGCAATCCGTGTCGACCTTCAATGTCAACAACAATCAGGCCCTGCAGAACATCAGCTTGCAAGTGACCACTATCAAGAACTCGTTGGACATCGAGGCTAATGATGGCTATGTGACTGGTCTCATAACAACATTTCCCATGCTCGAGACTGCCACAAACATGACTTTCCGTAATTGCAGCTCTGTCTCGCTTCCATCCCTGGCCAACGTCACCCAGGACTTGGGTTTCTACGGCAATACCATGCAGAGCTTCGCAGCGCCCAATCTTACCACAGTTGGGGGTCTCATTTTCGTTGACAACACGGAACTGACAAATATCTCCCTCCCACAACTCACATCAGTCAACGCCAGCTACCAAATCGCGAACAACACTATGTTGAAGAATGTCACTGGATTCGCGAAGTTGGCTACAGTAGGAGGTGCACTTGATTTCAACGGCAACTTCACCGAGTAAGTCGAGCCTGTAATTGGTATGGGCACTCAACAACTAACATTTGCATAGTGTCCAACTACCTAACCTGATGGAAGTCAAAGGTGCCTTCAACCTGCAAAGCTCCGGGCAACTTGACTGCAGCGCGTTCCAAGCAGATGCCGGCAGTAAAAAGGTCATCAAGGGTCACTACACCTGCCAAGGAAGTGTAGCTAAGCCAGGAGGTCAAGGCTCTAAGGCATCAAGTTCCAGCGGCTCCACTCCCACTGGAAAGAGCGCGGCTGGTCGTGTCGACGTCAACTTCCCTCTCATCATGGGCGGATCGACCCTTATTGCGGGATTGTTGCAGCTCATCGTCTGAAGTGTTTTTGCTTTGGTGTAGACTACTGGCGCCTTACTACTTACTCGGCTTATGCATCTCCAGACATCCACTATCTGCACGATAGATCATTGGGTTTCGAGCAAAGGTTGATTCATATTGACAAATGTGCGAGCGATGCATTGTTTTGAAGCAGGATACATGTGCAGTTGAGCAAAAGAGAGCCGGGAGAAGTGCAGAGATAGATTGCCTAGCTTAGCATGGACTCTCGAAATATGATTTGACGGTGGGATTCATGCAGAGTCTGTTCTCTTTGACAGCTCCGGGTTCTTCATGGTGCTTCAAAAGCGGGTTGAGCTCAGATGCATGAATGTTTCTTCGGTATCCTTGGCTTCATGTTCATATTGTCTTGTGTTACTGTACTTTACTTACAAAGCTCTCTGTCATCCTACTAAGGGTCAGACAATAGCATAATACAGGCTCGTCGTAATGATTATCGTTTTGCATTAATTCGTGCATGGTCATCGAGATAAGAATTACCACTCTCATTTGGGGTCTAGCGGCTTGTAATCATACAAGCTCAAAGCAGCATGTAGACAGCTAATACTATGATTCAGTCACAGTATTCAGATTCACCTGACATGATATGTTGCCCTAGATCATGGGGACTTTCTTGAAATATCGCCTTGGAGCTGGATCAGTTGGGAAACGACAACATTAATGTTGGATCCAAGACTCCTTTATGTATATCGTCGAATATAATGCGGTGATCTGTCATGAAGGTAGTCATGGAGTCTGGGGCAAGCCATAAGAATGCCATACTACCTCAGGATGCAGTGCCAGATTATGTAAGTGGTACAGCATCCACTGAATGGAAAATCTCGCAGGTTATGAGCGTATTACACTATGAGAGTCAGAAACTGTCGATATACTTTTATCCTGTGGGGCTTCGCTCTGATGTCAAGTTTCTCTTCACCAAATGTTGATGCACTTCGTTGATCTAAAAAGCTATTCATATCAATAGTCGTCTGTTTGTGTAATTCTTCTCCCGATCTACATGTTCTCCGTCCTTCTTCCTCATTGATCCACGGTTTCTATCCCAAGCATCGTGACCGGAGAGTTTTTCATTCCAGCGACAACAAGATCGTACAACGAGAGTTCCATGATTACTGATGTCACATCATACCAACGTTGTTATGCATTCACTGCAAGAAGATTGCCAACTGCTGCAACAACAAATCTGCTTTCGCCATATCCAAAAGGAGGAGCTGTTCTACCCCTTCAGCCCTTGGCCATCAATCTCAACGAAAAGCTACCACGTGGAGAAGTCTAGACGTTTCTTCAACAAAAAGGGCATGGAAACGCTCAGCTGCCCCACTTCACTGGTGTTGGGCCTATTGGTAGTCCTGTCTCGAATTGTGATTATCGGGTTGGACCCAATTATACTGACCTTACAAGTTCACCAACGGCCAAGGTACTGACGCACAATTATTTGCTTCGACCACCCTGCTCTCCAGTTGTATCTCGTTGAACAAATGACGGAAGGGCCTCCTTAATGGTAAGAAGTCGAACGTCGATGGTACGGCTACCTCTATGATAGTATCAACGCCGACTTCGAGCAGTATTGATCCGTGTTTCGAAGATGGCTATAGCATTGTTTGCAATGTGGAAAGATACCCAAGTGAACGCCGAGCTTCCTCTCATAATAGAACGCTTAACATTTAGGAATGCATTTTGTCTCCTACTATACCGAAGTTCTATGATGCCATCGATGGTTCACTTGTAGGCAACGGCGAGCGTGAGGTTTGCATAACGAAGAATTGGATTATGCAGCAGTGGGAAAGATTGGGCCTCCAAAGTTATTGCAGAAATGTACCGGAAGAATCGAAGAAATTGAGAGATTGCTTCCGCCAGACTTACATGTTGATATACGGAATGGAAACGTGAAACTGGGTCACACCAAGTTTTATCATTAGGGGTTGACTGTGAACTTCTCGGAGGATATATCGAAGAAAAGTGAACGGTGTACAACGGATAGAGTATCGTGAAAACATGGCAATGTGCTGCAACGTCAAGATTTTCATTCCAAAGTATTTTCCGGAGTTGAGACGTAGATGTTGGCCTTGATGCGGTATTATCTCTGCGAAATACTCGATGTCAACGAGGTTCCACACGATAACATGCAGAATGAATCTTTCAGATCGGTGACTCGAAGTATGACTGGATCAGTCTCTCCCTCGAGTGAAAAGCATGAGATGACCGAGGCCTCATGCTCGATCGGGATGCTACCCTCCCGAGCCTCCCTTCAGCCAGGTCTTCACCACAAAGCTAGCGGAGTGGGTGAGAAGTAGCAAGATGAATCCATAGAAAATGAAGTTATCACAAAGCAAAAAGTGATCTGGTTTCGACTACAACGTGAATTGTTTCCCTTGAATCGTATCTTTTGGACGAAGAGCGAGCGCGGTAGTGACCCCGAGCTTGGCAAACCGCGCTGAAGGAAAGCTTAGAAGCAGATGGAAACATTGCTGGTTCGGATTTCAAGAAGAAAGCACGTTTCAGTCCTTGATGATGTACAAATGGCTTGCCTCTGCAACCCGGAGACAAGCAACGCATGGTCGACAGTGATGCAGCAATTGGCATACCTGTAATGATCAAATCGTGATAACAGAGGTAGACCACCGACCACATGTCCAGATAGGTAGATACGCTTGAAGTCTTGACAAAATCAAAGGGATTCTTGTACCCAAGTACAAATGAAGGCAATCCCATGGTAAACTAGAGCTGCTGGGTAGTCAAAGAGCCCGTTATCTATCCATGACCCTGATGTGCTTGGCATCGAGGAAGGATCCTTTCCGCCTCTGAGGAGACTAGCCTCTAGGAGTACTGGAGGGAAACAACATTAGGTATTTCCAACCATTGTAAATCGATTGTGCGGCCTCGACCTTTATTTCTTATGTTTCAGCACTGACGCCGCAAGAGACGAGGAGGTCTGAGGGGTAAAATTCCTATAGTACCTTTACATCGTTCTCCAAGCGTTTGGTAGCTGGCTGAGCACGAGGCGACCGCCCCCCAGCCACCAAAGCCATGCTACTTCCCAAGGGCGGTATGACCTGGAAGTCAACGAAAGCTCGATTGCCGCCTTACCGAGCTGTCGTACACTACATCACTCGATCTCGAACCGTTACCTTCGTTACTCTAGCCGTGGTTGCGCTGATATTATGGGGCGGGATATTCACATCATCGCGGGAGATGCACAGGTACACCCAAGATCCTATGGACTATTTTTATGAATCGTAAATTGACAGGCGTTCCCCCTCCTCCAGGTTCTACTGCTGGGGTCCCGCGAAAGCTCCTATGGCAATGACGGCGAACGAGCAAGCACAATGGCACGCACATCTACAGACCCCTGTGATCTACAACCACCACGCCCCACTCGAGATCGAGTCACCTTCGATACATAGTGTCGACCTGAACGGCATTATGTCCACGCCCAGGGCGGCCGTCAATGAGGAGCGGGTACTCATCTTAACGCCCTTGCGGGATGCCGCCCCCTTCCTCAGCAAATACTTCGACCTACTTTCGGAGCTAACATATCCGCACGATTTGATCGACCTAGCCTTCCTCGTGGGCGATTCTACGGACGACACCAAGGCAGTTCTGGCTGCGGAGCTAGATAGGGTGCAAAAGCGGACAGACAAGATACCATTTCACAGCGCGTTAATTGTGGAAAAGGACTTCGGTCAGATCGTCGGACAGAGTGTTGAGGAAAGGCATGGTTTTAAGGCTCAAGGACCGAGAAGAAAGTCGATTGCGAGGGCGCGGAATTACCTATTGTACACCGCACTGAAGCCTTCACACTCATGGGTGTACTGGAGAGATGTCGACATCCAGGACAGTCCAGGCAAGATATTGGAGGACTTCATGGATCACAATAAGGATATATTGGTCCCAAGTAAGAATCCTTGCACATTGACACACAAAGGAAAATGCTAAAAGCCTAGATATCTGGTTTCACAGATACGAGAACGGTCGAGATATTGAAGGCAAATGTGAGTTAACGCCATATCGAACCGTTCATCAGTGGAGCTGCTGACGCCATCATTAGTTGACTACAACTCATGGATTGAGTCGGAGACTGGTCGTAGACTTGCAGATTCTCTGGACAAGGATGTTGTCCTCGCAGAAGGCATGCTTCCAAGAGCCGTGCTAAGTCAGAATAAGTAAATGCTAATATTGGCTTTAGGATACAAAGAATATAACACGAAGCGAAAGTACCTTGTGACCCTTGGGAATTGGCGAAATAACAAAGACGAGGAAGTGGAGTTAGACGGTATCGGTGGCGTAAACATCCTAGTCAAGGCGGACGTACACAGATCAGGTGCGCAGAACAGATGTTACACCCGGTGCGCGTTACATGCTGACCGTTTGCTAAGGCATAAATTTTCCCTCTTATGCGTTCGAGAACCAGGCCGAAACAGAAGGGTTTGCGAAAATGGCCAAACGGGCAGGATACCAGGTCGTTGGACTACCAAACTACGTGGTCTGGCACATTGACACCGAGGAGAAACGGGGTAATCTGGGTTCCAGGCCGGCATACTAAGGGTCATCACTTTGCTTCGATCATCTATCTGTCTTAATTACCAACGTTGACTGTGCCATCGAGTCAGGCATTGGTCTTCGTTTACATCATCTATAAACATGTGGGAGAGGACTCGGCACGAAGGACACTGGAGTATCAATCAAAAGGACTCTCATGCCGTTGTGTGAATTATGGGAAGCGAATAATAATGATGGGTCGCTGTTCTCATCGGCATTGCCAGGCGTTCCAGGGTTTCTGTCTTGCTCATACAGACTAGCTCTCTCTCCTGTCATATGGGCGGATCCGTGGGTGCAGGGTATTGTGATGGCAACGCACGCTTGGTGAGCCGCAGGCGTTCCTTTCAGGTGTACATATTTCGACGGACACTGCTAGGTTTTGAAGAAGCAGGGTGAATCGGACTCACTCATGCAAATGCATACAGCATGATACGTAATGAGTCTCACGCACGGGCATATGCCGTTGATCTGAAGCTGCACCTTGACATACGAAAGCCGCACATTGTCAAAGGCTTTTCAGGTCATAGATGTTATGTTTCAGTGACATGTCATTGAACTGCAAACAAGGAGCTATCTCAGAGAAACTGATTCCGCAGAAGGCCTGCTTGCAGGGCAGTCAGGTCACTATGGTTGAAAATCTCAAGCAGGTCGTTGAGGGCGTCTTAGGTATAGCAGGAAATTCAGGAGACACCACTGTCATGCTAAATTTCCCAACAGATGTCCATCCCTCCTGGTAATTTCGAGGCAAACTCGGAGTCTTCCCGAGCGCATGTCAGGCAAATTGCCCGGATTTTAAAAGCGATCTAGCCACTGGTTTGTCTATTGGAGCTGTAGCGCCTCACGTAATCCCGTTCGGGCTTCTCTACGGAATACGTCAATCGTACACGCCAGACTCAAACTTTTCCGTATCAAAGAACCTGGCTGTGATAGTGTTGCCGTTGAAGATCCGTCCTTCAAGAGCATTGACAGCCTAAGACAGATTAGCGATGCCTTTAATGGTCTCGAATTATAACAAACCCTCAATGCCGATAATTGACTGGTGAATTTCACGAAGACGGGAGCTTTGGAAACATCGCCTCGATCAATGAAGACTCTCTCAACGCGGCCATACTGTGATCGTTAACACAACGTAGCATTAGAGAGTATACATCCAGAGTAGACTTACTTTGTCCCCACACTCCTCCCCTATCTCCTGCATCAAACCACCATCACCTGATCCCTCCATCTCAGCATCTAGATCCATACCATCCACCATTCCGCGCAGGACAATAACCTCGCTCATCATACCAAACCTACCCTCTTCTGATTCGGCGCTCTTCTTTTTGCCTCCAATAATCTTCCCTCTCCCGCCAGGGCCAACGAAACCTCCACCTTCGGAGTCGGGCTTCTTCTTCTGCTTTTCAATCTGCACCCGCAGGGGATTCACTATACCCGAACCACTAGCGCCAAGCCCGGATCCTTTGCTCCAGCCATATTTTGTCATCAGGCGTTCCGCAAATCCCTTCTGACCTGGTCGTAGAGACCGAGGAGCAGCATCTGACAGTGCTTCCTCCTCCGATTGGTCTATCTGTAAAGCGCCCTCCAGCTCAGCTTCCGTTGCTGGCAATTCAGGTGGAGCGACCGGAAAGCTGTATCGTACGGGTGCTCTCGATATGCTGGGCGGCGGAGGTGCATTGACCACAGGTGGGGGCGATGGCTTCTGAGCCTCGGATACCTCTGAAGCTGGTGGTGGTTGTGACGGCGGTGGTTGCAATGATACTTCAAGATGATGAGAATTCATCTGCGGTTCTGGCACAGCAGCTGGGCTATGAAGCCCAGATAATCGTGCACGGCGTGCGTATCGCTCCTCGTCGCTAGGATCATGGGGTATGCTGACCTCATGGGTATTATCCTTTGGTCTACCATCGCCCTCGAAGCTTGGAGGGGGCTTGAATGACATCGCAGGTGGTGCGAATTTCTCTGTGCCATTATCAGTCGTGAAAGTCTCACCGGCACGGACGACGTACTCCTCGACTGAGATACATTATAACCGTCTGAGCTGTCCGAGTCACTCCCACGTCTATTTGCCATGCGATGTGCGTAGAGCCTGTCTTTCCATTCACGTATCTCTATGATTTTCTCGTCGCTATTCTTGTACTCTTCGTAATTATTTGGCCTGGATGGATCGTAGATGTCATCCCAATTTTGAGGAACGTGTGATTCTTCTTTCGTCTTTTTACGCTTCTTCCTGCCACCTCGCTGTCGCTTCTCGCCTCCGTAAAATCCATTGACATCGTTGTCTTCGCCGTCTGCCGTCCAAGCTGCAAGCGTGGTCTTGGCGGGCGGTCGTACTGCTACATCGATCGGGTCAAGAGAAATTGGGGCTGATAGAGGAGCTGTAGTAGATGGTTTTTGTGTTGAGGCTTTTGGTTTTGATTTCTGTGCCGATAATTGAGGTCGCTTTGTTGGTTGAAAGCGCAGAGAAGCTATTCGATGCACAGATCGCATTAAACCGTGAGCCAACCCTAACTTCAGACACAATAACCCCACACAGAGATAGGCTGGTATCTACCGGCACTTATCTGTTGCTTCTCGGTCGAAGCTCGGTCTTGCTGTGACTCCTCTCCCGCGGTCTGTTTGAACACGACGGGTGCTCGGGATATTGTGCCAGGTTTAGATTCTTTATTAGATGAAGAGTCGAGGAGATTGGCGTAGAGTGACAAGCCACGAGAGCTGGCTGTCTTGGGTGCTGTGTCAGGAGCCATGACGATAAGGAGACAGAGCTGTGTTTAGTAGTACGTAGTCACGTAGTGTTGAACTAGGATCAAAGTAAACCTAGTGACCTCCTGCCAGTTCTGGTGTGTGCAAAACTCTTGTACTTCCTTGGCATTGAACGTCAATTGTGCTTGTTAGATTCCGTAGAGCAGTTGACTGTTTAACGTTGAATCTCCGCATCACTGGCCACTGCTACTCACAAGGATGGGACTGGATTCTTCCCCGTCGTCAGCTTCATCAGTTACATGAAATAGCGCTAATGGCCACTTTGCCAACTAGCAGTACCGTGACTGTGGTAGGAACTGCTATCGTCGTTCCCGGCAAAATCAACTCCTTGACCTCAGTGTTCCGACAGACATTTGTGGTGTTCGGGACCATATTCCAAGCTACTATTTCGATTGCTCTGCCCCATTTTCATGAGTCCATTGTTACCTTCCTCGCAGCGTCATGGCAGTGAGCAAGTGCTGTTCCACTGAATTTAGTATATAAGTGATATTTGTGTTAAGCCGTAATTGGGGGTGGCTACTGGAATGGCAGCGAAGTCGTCATGGCTATCAAGGAACAGGGCAAATTATCAGGGAAAGACGATCACAAATTGCAGAACACAACGCCACGCGATGTCGCGCACGCAAGTGGCACCAAAGATAGACCAAAAGCTGGATGTGACTGTTATGGTATCTGTTCGAGCAAGGACTTTAGTGCTGGCATTCATCTTCCACCACAGGCGCTGTAAGGCATTGAGATTTGATGAGGACCATCAATTAGCGTATATTGCCATTGGTCTATGCACTAGCAAAGCTGGTTCAGGAAGACTGGGTACAACCTACGTATGAGCTGACTCCATAGGGCCAAATCTTCCTAGTGATGCCATTCCTTCATGCGCATGGACTCCTTGCTAGCTCGCTCGCTCCCCTTTTGTCAGGATTCTCCGGCGTTGTTACCCACGGTTCTCTGCCCTCCGAGTGCCGGGACAGCTCCATCGCTCACAAGGCCAAATGATATATGCCTGTCCCAACGGTTCATCAGATACTAATTCGGAATACTTCCCTTTCGAGATTCCCCAAATCAGAGTCGTTGGTTTCTTTCGAGAGAATTTCACAGGCTCCAGTGTTGGAGGCCTATGTTACTACTGAACGAGCTCACCATTTGATGTCAAGTTTAGTGTTGGTTCTTGGGCAGCGCGGGCAAAAGGCAAGGCATTAAGGTAAGACTCATTGACGCCAATGAACTTGCAGTTCCTCAGGGAGCTGAGGCTTAATTCTACGATCAAGGCGAGAACGTCACGAAGAGATACCTCAACAACTCACGAAGCGAGCAAGACTTCTTCCACTGATGAAGAACTCTTCCTGATAGGTGATCGGGCCTGGCAAACCAAGGACTAATATCTATTTGTCACTGGTAGAATCAACGAGCTTCTTAATAGAAATGGTGAGAAGATACATTTGGTTAAGCTTGACAATGTCGTTGCTCAGAACCCATCTATCGCTGGGGCCGTCTGTTTTGCAATCTCAGACGAAGTGTACGGACATTATATCAGCCTCGCAGTTGTTTTGAGAGTCGGGGAACATGCGCCCATTTGAGGAACTCCAGAAGTAATTGCGACCAAAGTTGCCAGATTCAGAGTACTCATGCAGGTAAGCAAATATCCCGTAACCTGGTCTGTTAACCTACCTTTACACACATGCCTAGCAGACGCCATGCCCAATGATGATGGCTGAAGCTATTGTTGAACAGCATATGACGAAGACTTAATTCAGTATAAATGTGCTGCAGCAGTCCACGCCTTCATCGAGGGGTTTTCTTTACAGATGGGTCGCCACACATAGCGCTGCCTGGCCCTCTCACGTCACAATGGCAATCCTCTGCTCCGCATAACACTGCTGAGTGTGGGCAGAGGCTATCAGAAGTTTCCCGGTGAGCACGTTCATCAGAACCCGAGGGCTATGAACTACTGTACCAGAGTACCGACCTGTAGCCTTGAAAAGCTTCAAGCAGTAACTCCAAATAGCTTCACATTGGTTGCCTGAACGCAGTCTTGAACTTCGATATTGTGAGCGAAGCGAAATTCTAATGACATACTTCGAGACATACCGGATAAATCTGCACCTTGTCCCAGTCCCAAACACCACTTTTATAGTAAATGTCTTCTTGTAAAGCCTTGAGGACTTCTTCCCTTGAATCAGCGAATGCAAGCATCACACTACCCTTGATCTTGAGGTCCTCGCCGTCTTTCGGCTCTTCCTCTAGTAGTGCACCTTGGAAATAATCTTGTCAACTGGAGGTGATGCAGAGTTCAGCTGATCAACAAAACCCACTCATTGACCTACCTCCAAGCTTCCAGAATCCATGTTCTATATTGGGAGTCAAGGCTTTGAGGTGGTCCCTGCGCTTCTGTTATCATAGGGAGGATGGAGCTTACCGGGAGATCCTTACGGGCGGACTCGCATCCTTTGCTCAAGAGCACCTTTGTGGTCGGGAAGGATCACGATCCACTCATGCTTCTGGCTCGAAGCCGTATTGAAAGACATCTTGCTGGCGGCGAGAGCAATAGGGAAGAGTGGCAGTCCTCCCAGACAGTAGGAATGTGGAGTCAGTCGAATGCGAGTTTTATAGCGCGCTAACATGTTACGACAGGAAATAGAGCGAAACGGTTAAGTAGTCTATCAGTCTTCGAACCGGTCATGAGCGCAAAATTCATAGACAGTATTGTACCTAATGCTGGGGGTGTACCTTGGAAGTGGGGTTTTACGTGGGAGAGCCTAGCCTCCAGAGCCGTATTCTAACAGGGTAGGAGGGGCGGCGACAACTTCTTCCATATGTGTCCTCTTAAAAGCAGGAACGATTGACCACTCATTCACCTATCCTTCCCCTCATGATAATGCAGCGCCGTGTCTCAAGCACTTTTGTCTCCATCGGTGTCATGATATGACCTCAGTCAAGTATGCCAAACATTTGTTTATGATCGAATATCAGACCTCAAATATTATTAATGATAGTTATGCAACAAATCTGACAACGGAAACGCGCAGTAATCGACATGCTGTCACAACAACGCAAACTGGATTCACCGATCAATACGTCCCCTAGATCCTACCGAGAGGCTAGTGCTCAATTAGTCCAGCAGGCTACAAGATGAGGCACTTCGAGGGGCTAGACGAGTCTACTCTGGGCTTCCGAAGTCTTTCTCGCGCAGTACCTTCCCTGTGTGGCAGATGCAGATGGTAGGTTTTGACCAGAGAATATCTTGCAAGCCATCCACAACATTTCAGTTGCACCTAGCCAACCAGTATCTATCTCAACACTTGTGCTCTTGCTTTCCTGTTAACCCTCCACCTACTACCTCATATATGAGGAACTAAAGTTGTACTGCCTCTCCATACTCACATCGTCCCGCAGAGGAAAAGCCTTCCGGATCATTTCAAGAGCTCTTTCGCTAGAGGTTCGGCTGTTTATGTTTTGCAGACCCGCAGACTTCAGAATGCGCTAGTACACCTCAGAAAGTATTACCTTGTCAGGGTTGAGAATTTGGAGAGGGTCCAACCCCAGCTTTATCTATTCTCACTTCAGAAGGAAAACTTTTGTTTCATTTCAGGGGCACAATCAACTTACCTTCCTCATCATGCCTATAGCCTCTTCGCCTACTTCATCTACTAACCGTTCTCTGAGCTTGAGTCCAATCCCATGCTCTCCGGTGATCGTCCCTTCTAGCTGCACCGCTCTTTGCTGGACCCATGTAAGCACCTCCTCGCCCTTCTCTCTCTGGCTTTCAGGGCAGACGATGACCGTATGATAATTACCTGTCTCGGAGGTCAACCATGCAACGGTCATTGAGATGTGAGACTAACCGTCCCCAACATGACCAAGTGTTGAGCCTGATAGTCCCGCTTTCTCTATGACCCGATGAGTCTCCTCAATCATGTCTGCCAGACTAGATATCGGCACTGCTGCATCAGCATTCAAGAACAGGTCACTCATATCTTTCTTCATGGCCATGAGACTCGGGCCCACTGCCTTTCTCGCACCCCATGATATATCAATATCCTCCTTGTCCATCGACACCTCAAAGTCCTCGCAGTAATTTGCATCAGCTGCCTCTCGTATCATCTTCAACTCGGCCTCTACCGCCAACTGCAGACCTGACAGTTTTAAGAACAGCGTTGGACTTTCCTTCCATTCCTTACTTGAGAGGCCGGACTGGTTGATAGCCCACATACTATGCTTGTCTAATAATTCCAGAGCATCAATGGGCAGGCCGGATCCGATTAGGCAAACGGCAGTCCTTACTGCCGAATGTGTGCTTGGAAAGCTGGCAACAACTACGTGAAGATTCTTAGGCGCAGAGGTGACTTTCAGCACGGCCTCAGTGACTAGGCCAAGTGTTCCCTCGGATCCGACGATTAGTTTCGTGAGATCGAAGCCAGCTGATGATTTCCGCGGTCTACGCCGAGTCTTGACTACGGTACCATCTGCGAGGACGACGGTCATAGAGATGACCCAGTCTTTCATTGTGCCATACCGGTAAGCGTTGGTACCAGAACAGTTCATGGCTATCTAATAGATTGGTCAATGCTTTCACCATTCATCGGTGTACTAATATTATCGGTATGCTCACCATGCCGCCAATCTTTGCACCCGGCGATGGATCTGGCGGAAAGAAAAGCCCCATACCGCCGAGTCGAGCATTAAGATCTTCCCATCCCACAGCTGGCTGCACCACTACATCGAAATCCCCTTGATGGACCGCCAAAATTCTGTCCATCTTGTGGAAATCGATACAGAGACCTCTTTGTGTGGCTGCAAGTGCTCCAGGCATGCTTGTTCCACCACAGTATGCCGTCACGGGAATTCGCCGCCTCGAACAAATTTTCATGATTTCACTTACGTCAGCTGTACTGGTTGGGAGCACTATGAGAGCCGGTATTTGAGATGAAGCCGCAGGAGACCATTTAGTGATGGAATGAGCGCGACGCTCGTCTAAGTTGAGGATAATGCTTTCAGAGCCCAGGAGATGATCCAATTCTTCCGTCGCCTTCGAAATATTTTCTGCCGAGATATTGTAGACAGGGCGTGGTGCCTCGGAGAGCGAAACAATAGAACTTGTGTCCATGTTTGGCAGGTGATCTATAATTCAAGACGGTGGATCAGATCCCTTCACGGCAGTCTTGAATTCGTGATACATCACGAGATAAGGCAACGAAGAAGTTGGACGGATTACACTGTCTCGCGGGTGACACAAGAATCCGTACATGCCAAGGCGCAGAGAGCCCCTAATTTAAGAGTCCGTGTCACCCGCCTTGTACTAGTCTCAGTACTTTTAGGGCGCCTGGGGGGTTGAACAAATCATACGGGGTGGACATCTGTAGACATTCTTGACCAATAGATTTCCCCGAAGAAAGTACCCCGGGGTACATACATGCAATATCCGGGCTACGAGATCGATTTTTAAAAATCTAAGCAGATACTTTTCTTACTAAAAATCTCGTGTGGAGGAAATCTCGCCGTAAATCTCGCCGTATTGATAACAGCGCTAATGATACTACGCTACCGACTAGGCTCACCCTACTAGAGTACGCTGTGCCTTCCCTACAGTAGGTACCGACCACCACTACCATACGCACGGTATCTAGGAGGTCACCCCCGCGAGAAAATCACCTGAATCGACGGAATCTAACCTCTAATAATTACTAGTGTTGATAGGTAACGATATATGCGATACCCGAAAAAGGGCTTGGCGCGCTAGAATTAAGGTTTACATGCCGATACTCTTTACTAGACGATATCCTTAGCGTAGAAATATCTATAATTCCTAACGGTATTAGAATTCTACTTTTATCCACGAACTCTATTATAAGTAATACTCTTCTATATATGATATTAGCTGCTGATAAGTATACTAACAGAATCCCGTGTATAATTAGGTGTTAGAAGCCTTTCTACTAGAACAACCGTCCTGGTATGATTTGTTCGACCCCCCCGGCGCCCTAAAAGTACTTATACCCTGCGCGTTCCGCGTAGCGGGTATGAGGTCAAAACGTTGCCAAGACCCCGATTTTTAGTGTGAACGTCTATTATAGAAAATTCGTACCCTACGTATATTTCATCCTTAATAAATGCTATAAGGCTAAGTAGTCTTAGTAATTAATAAGTAGTCTTAGTAATTAATAAATAGTCTATATTTATAGAAAGGTATATATAATAGAATTTAAAATATATATCTTAAAGTAGTAACGTAGTTAATAATTATAAGGGTAGATAGCTTAGTAGTATATTTTACTATTCTAAACTTCCTAATCTAGACTAATTTTATAGGTATATTAGTAAACTAGGAAGCTTATATACTATAGAAAAATACGTATTTTCTATATATAATAGGCGCGCTTATATATTAGCCCTAGGGCTAGGAATAATACTATAAGTTATAAAATACGTATTTAACTAGATTTAGTAACTTTTAGAAATACTATGTAATAGGATTAATAGGAGATAAGTCCTACTAATTAACTATAATATAACTATATTAGGCTAGTATTAACTAGGTAATTATAATAAGGTACTAAGTCTTATTAATAACTAATAGTACTAATACTTAGTAGGAGAATTAATCGTAGGCGTAATATAGGTATAAGAAACGGGGCTAGGCTAGGGGGGGTACTCTACATGTATATAAATTATATGAATCGACTATATCTAAAACCTATATTACGCTAGTATTAATAACGTAGCTACTATAACTCTAGTAAGCTTCCCGTTTCTTCCTAGCGCTAGAGGAAAATTATGGATTTAAGGCCTTAAATCCAGATTTTCTATATATAGGGTTTTTAGGCTAGAATAAAAAAAACCAAAATTTTCCTATTTATTACTAGTATTTACTCTGGAAAATCCGCTTTCAGCGGATTTTCTAGCTTCGAATTTTCTATACTAGTTCCTAGTTTACTAATGTAAGGGGTTTAAGCTAGTAATATTTAATAGTTATATTATAAGGGCCTAATAAACGCGTAGCTTTAATAGAATAGATATTAGAATATCTTAATATATCTAGTTAGTATAACTACGGCTTACTAGTAATATCCTAGCGTTACTAGTTTAGCTTCTATAAGGACTAGTTAGGAATACGGTACTACTATTAACGTGACGTCTATAGTACGTAGTAGTACTACGCTACCCCTTTACCTATAGTATATAGAGGAGGGAATTTCCCTTAAAGGGAAGAGTAGTAATTAGTCTTATTATTAATAAGAATAGAGAGTTTTATATATATATATATATACGTACTATTTATAATACTTAATAGTTATATTATTATATAATACCCTTATATTCTAATTACTCTACCCTATTTAAGGGTAGTAGCCTAACTATTAATAAGATAAGTAGAGAAGGGTTATTATAAATATAAGGTAAAAAGGTTAGTTAACTAGTATAAATAACCCACTTAAATATAAGGGATTAAGCTTATAAAGAAAGTAAGTCTTAAGAATTAATTAATTAATTAATAATAGATATATTATAATTATAACTAACTATCTAGAGGTAACTATTAAGTATATAAACCTAGTCCCTACTACTTAAAACCTAAGAAGTACTATTATAAAGGATATAAGAACTTAAAGAAGAAGTCTTAAAGAGGTAATAGATATAAGATCTATAATAATATTTATAAAAGTTAGAGTAGGAAATATATACTAATAATATTACTTAAGTAGGTTATTACTATTACCTATTATTAGTAGAAGAATTAGAATTAAAGTATCCTTAATATAAAACCTATATTCTTAGGCCGTAGGATCTATATATATATAATAGGAAGTTAATATAAGAATATTACGAATAATTTAATAATATAATTAATATAATTAAAATAAGTATAACTTATTTTCTTAATAATTTTATAAAAATCTAATACGCGTTATAGTATATAGCCCTAGACCTTAAGACTATATAATATAAGTATATAAAAGATATATTAAAGGATAAATAGTCTTAAGAATACTTTAATAATTTCTTAATAGATTAAATAACTAGTAAGTACTACTTAAAAGTTAAGTAAAGGGAATACTAAAAGATTATAAACTTTATAAATTACCTTATTAAGTTAGAAAGATAACTTAAGCTATTAATAAAGTATATACTTTATAATAACCTTTTAAATAAATTATATAAGGATCTTTATAATTAACTTATAATATAACTTAATATTTTAAAGATAAGGGATACTCTTATTATATTAATAACCTAACTAGAGCCTTATATAATACTACTTATATATAAAGACTAAAGGGATAATACTCCTACTAGGGGTTAATATCTTTAAAGAGGAAGAGGAAATTTCTAAGGGTAAAGAGATAATAGCCTATATATAAAATAAGAAGAGCGGGGTAGTATTAAGGTATTATTATACCTTTCTTAAAGGCCTAAGCCTAACCTCTCTACTATTAAATATTATAATTATTAAAAGAAGGGATATATAATTAAAGATTATTAAAGCGTGAAATTAATAGTTATAAATATTATAATTAATAAGCTTATAACTAATAAGATATTTAATAATAAGCTAGTTAAGAGAGGCTTAAATTTAAAAAAAAACCTAAGTATTATAATTATATCTACTATTATAATATAAGGGAAGAAGTAGATATAATAACTTATTATTATAATATAAATAGAGCTTAAGAGCTTATAAAGAGAATTTATTATATTAATTAACTTTAAAGTAAATATTAATTATATTAATATATACTTAATAAAGGAGTAAGATTAGGAAATAGACTTAAGCTTTAATAATACCTTACATAATAGAGTTAGGAACTTAATATTATTATTAAGTTCTTATATAAGAGATATTAAACTTATTAATTTTAATGATATTATATAATATTATAAGGGCGCCTTTTATATAATAATAAACTTTAATTATAACTTCTACCTTAGATATTTATAATTAGAAGAACAAAATTCCTAAGTAGATTAGCTTATATAAAACTAGTAATTCCTTATTAAGAAAAGTAATATTAAGGAGTACTTTAATATTATTAAAGCCTTAGAGGAGTAGCTTAATAATATTATATTTATTATAATATACTTAGGAGTAGGTAATAAAAGCCTACTACTTAAAGTTAAGCTCCCTCTAGAATTTTAGGAATTTTAAAATATCTTTTTAATTAAGAATATTAAGGCGCTACTAGATTATATATATTATAATTATATAATTAATATAAAGGAGAATAAAGAACCTCCCTTTAACCTACTTTATAACTTATTAAAGAAAGAGTTACGTGTATTAAGGGAGTACTTTAAGTAAGCTTTAAAAAAGGGGTAGATTTATTATTTTATAAATTTAGTAGGTATACTAATTCTTTTTATATTAAAAAAGGATAGAATATTATACTTATATATTAATTATAAGGCACTTAATAAGATTATAATTAAGAATTACTATCTACTTTTATTAATTAATAAAATATTAATAAGATTAGTTAGTATTAAGTACTTAATTAAGTTAGATCTTAAGGATATATATTATTACTTATAAATAAGAAAGGGTAATAAATAAAAGACTATATTTTATATAAGGTATAACTATTTTAAATATATAATTATACCTTTTAGACTTATTAATGTATCTACCTTATTCTAAGTATATATTAATAAAGCCCTAGTAGGACTACTTAATATTATATATATTATTTATCTAAATAATATTATTAAGTTACTAGCTAGGGCCTATGTAAATAAGTAGGTTGTAAAGGCTTATATTCCTATATTCTTAGACCTAAGGCTAAATATGACTATCTAGGTGGGTCGTACTTGCCTGATATACTATGGCTATAACATCTGCCCCCCTTAGAAAATAAGCTCGTCCCGAGCGTATTACGTCGTTGAATTAACTAAGTTAGCCTCTATAATTTTTTTAGGATTAGCTAACTACTTTACTAATTAACCGTTATTATACTTTATAATAATATCCTCTAGATATAGGTAGTATAATATAAGGCGTTATAATATATTATTAGAGGTATTAAGTATCTTATTAGCCTTTTTTATTAACTTAATATCCCTAGTACTATTAATTATTATTATTATATTTATAATAGATTAGTTATATACGCTTAAATACTTTACTAGCTCTACTATTATAGTATTTCTATTTATTAGTAGCTACGTATTTAATTATTATTATTTATTATTAGATTCCCTTAATTCTTCTACCTTAGTTATTAGTATTATTGAGAGTAATCCTAACCTTAAGTTTTTAAGACCTTTCTAAGCTAGCTAGGTTAGGGTAGGCGTTAGAGTAGTTAGTAGTAGGGTAGGGGGACTGGTATTTTATAACGGGGGTGGACTAGTTAGTAGTAAGGTAGGGGGACTAGATTATAGCGGGGCTATTGGAGTAGTTAGTAGTAGGGTAGATTTCCTAGATTTTACTAGCTTTTTAGACTTCTTCGTAGTTATTATACTTACGGGCTTTTTCCTAGAGGATCTTAGTACCCGACGATTTTTCTCCTTTATATTACTAGGCGGTAGTTCCCCTAGGATATTCTAATCCTCTAGTAGATAGATAATTTTAGGATAATTATTATTAAGGTACTACGGTGATATCTTATTACCGCTAGCTATATAATTAGGATATTATTTATTAACTATCTAAGTCTAGTTAGGTAGTAAATATTTATTAGTTAGGCCTAGTCTCTCTCCTATATTATTATATAGTTAGCGGCCTTAAAATACGCGGAAACGCCTTACCCCCTTATTATCTAAGGCTATTACTAGTACCCCTATAGGGATAAAGTTAGCGGGTAGATATCTATTAGAATTAAGGCTTACTTAGTAGAAATCCCCCTACTTAGATAAGTTAGAATAAATTACCTAGAATATCTAATAATTAGGTAGAATAGTAAAGCTTTTATAATAGTTAGTAAACCCCTCTTTTAAGACGACGTAGTCTAGATTTAAAAAAACTAGTATAGGGAATTTATTAACTATTAGCTAGTTTAGATACTTAGAAGGAATAACTCTTTTACCTAGTTTCCCTAAAAATTTTACCCCCCTATTCTCCCCTATATAGAGGGGCCTAGCTATACGGTAGCTAATATTAATATCCTTAGAGGTAACTTTATTAATAGGCTTAAGGGCTCCCTTAGAAGCTACTAAACGGGCTTATTTAATTAAGTAAGATAAGGATATCCTAGTATTAGGGTCTGCCGCTAGGACCTCCTAGTCTAATAGAGGAGCTAATAATACCTCTAATATTATTAGTAATATAGGTTATAAATTCTACCTAAGATAAGTATCCTAATCTATATCCGGTAGTTACCTAGGTCTATACTTAAGGTTATAGTAGATATTATCCGCTATTTTATAGACTAACTTAAAAAGGCTTAAAAGGCTAGCGTAATTTATACCCGCCTATTAGTCTAAATTAGATATAATATATTCTTAGGAATAGCTTAGGTCCTAGTCCTCCCTTAATACCCTAAGTAGGAGTACCTTATAATTTATTTTAAGATAATTAAGAGGATTATAAAAGGTAAAATCCTTATAACTATCTTATAATCCTATACTATTTTATAAATTTACCTTCTTTAATTTATAAATTTTAAATTCTTATAGAACTTATAGCTACTTTCTCGCCTCCGCCCTTATTTCTTCTTAGTTCGGGCTAAATACTACTTCCTAGGCTTAACTATTATAGTTAAGTATACTAACTTTAAGTAGTACTATTATATATTAGACGACGTCTTATTTAGCCTAATATAGATTTTCTTCATTATTAACTAGTACGCCTAACTTATTAGTAATATCTAGGGGTATAGTAAGGTCTAGGAATAAGTTTTATTATACCTACTATTTAAGTTAATCCTAGATCTAATATATAATATAGTAGTTATTAGGAATAAGGATAGGCTAATTATATACTATAGAAAGGGGTCTTAATCTATTTTATCTTAGGTACCTTAATATATAGGCTCCGTTAGTAGTTTTAGAGCGGTATAAGTTATTTTTATAAAGGGGATTATACTTAAATTTAAATTATAGTATATAAATTTAGAAAACTCTTAAAAGGACGGGCGCTTTAAGTAGGTAGTTTAAAATCTCCTTAGATATAAGTCTACTTTTATAGAATTAAGTCTATAGAAACCGCTAAATATAGCCTTTATTAGTAGTTATTCTTAACTAGTCTATTATATATAAATTAATATCTTTATTAGATATAATTTTAGGTTAATACCTTATTATTATATTTATTCTAAACTAGGTTAGTAACTAGGTGACCTTTTTAGTAATAGAAGTATGTATAAGAACTCTAGGTAGTAAGGAGTATTACCTCTAGAGATATAACGGGTAATAATATATACGGTATTAGTATTAATAATTAATAATAGAGATAAAGGTAAGTAAGGTAAACTTAGTTTCCTCTAAGTTAAAGCTATACTAATAGTAGGAGTACCCGTATTATATATTTTTAGACTATAATTATATTAATATCTTTATCCTTAGGGGATATTAGTTATTATTTTTAAGATTTCTTAAACTTAGTTATTATATTTAGTACGTCTTCCTTAAGGTTAGTAGCTAGTTCCTAGGTTATTTTATTATAGCCTTTCTACTTAACTTAATAGCTATCCTTTCTACCTCTCTTTTCCCTATATAGTATTTTATCTACCACGTATTCTTACCTACCCTATATAATAACGGGTGCTAGGGGAGGAACGGCTCGTTTAAATAGATTAGGTTTACCCTACTCTAGGTATATTATTAATACCAGATAGATCCTAGATATACTAGGGGGTAACTCTAACTTATATACTAGGGGGCTGATTTTCTCTAGGATTCTATATAGCCTAACTTTCTTTATTAATAGGGAGGACGACTTAGGAATATAATATCCTAGGTCTCCTATTCTAGTAAGTTTAAGATATATACTACCTACTAGGTCTAGAACCCTATATTTTAAATTATACCTTATTAATATCTTTACCTAGGCTAATTTTATAGCTTCTATAGTATTATTATATACTATATCGTAATAATAGAGAAATTCTATTATAATTTTATTATTTCTAGGGATAATAGTATTAAGGTAACCCCTAGGTTTTATATTATAAAGTACTTTAAATAGTATTATAAGTATACTTATATTTTCCGTAGTATTTAAGGCGTATTTAACCTCTAGTAGTAAAGTGTCCTAGTTCTCCTTATATTAGCCTATTAGTAGATATCTTAAGGCTATTTCTATAATCTAGTTAGTTTATTCTACCTATCTATCTATTAATAGATAGTAAGCTATTATTATTCCTAATAATACCTTATATCTAGAAAATAGAGTTCTCTAGAACTCGCTAGTAAATTTAGGATCTCTATTAGAGATAAGGCGGCTTAGAATACCTTATAATTAGTATATATTATTAAAATATTATCTAGGCTAGATTTTAGCTATATTAGTTTTATTCCCTAGGACTAGCTAGATAAACTTTAAGAATTTATTAGTAATTATAAGTAGGGAGTTATAGCCTTACGCGGTTAGTAGTAGGCTAACTATAAAATCTATTACTAGTTCCTCTAGCGGGTATTAAGCATCTCCTATAGGATATAATTCCCCGTATAATAGTTACCTTAATAGTTTTAATAATTAATAAGCTAGGCACCTATTAATATACCCTTATATAACCTTTTTTATTCTTAGAAAGTATACTAAACTACGTAATTAGTTATATATCTAATAAATACTACTATATATATAGTAGTTATATCTATATTCTAGGATTTTATAGGTAAGCTTTTCTAGAATATAAAGCTAATCTAGTCCTAGGTAATTTTATATATATAGTAGTTCGTTTTTAAGGTCCTAGTAATATAATTAATATACCGTTTTAACCCTAGATTCTTAACCGTATAACTCTTTTAATTATTTCTAGATTTAATTATAGATTTTCCTAAAATAGGGATCCTTAGGTAGCGCACTTAAGATTTTATTTAGAAATTCCTTCTCTACCTTAACTACTATTATAGGGAAGATATTCGCGAGTTTAGTCTCTATTATAAGTAGTCTAAATAGTCTATTAGTATTTCTATATATAGTCCTAGCCTAATAGATAATCTTTATCCTTAGTTAAAATATAGATAAGTAAAGGGCCTATTATTTAAGTAGGTAGATCGGCGACTATTAATTTTATTTTAAAGTACTAACTTTAGATCGCTATAATCTATAATAATAATAAAGTTACTATTATTAAAGAATTAAGGGAGTTTAGTAAGCGCCTAAATAAGGGCCCCCGCTTCTAATTTTATAGCTTAATATTAGGTTTCTATATCTAAGAGATCTCTAGAGAGAAATAATATTAGCCTTTCTACCCTATTTATTTTAATCTAGTATAGAGTAACTTTATATCCCTTCTCTTTACTACTATTTATATATAATATAAACGGTCTACTAAAGTTAGGAAATACTAAAGTAGGAGTATTATATAGCTTTTCCTTAAGGATTTCCTAAGCCTTATAATATTAAGGACTAGCTTATAAACCCTCCGTCTCTTATATAATAAAGATTTAAGTAGGTTTTAGATAGGATATATCTACTAAGAGTTATTTTTTCTTAGCGTAGTTTCTTTATAACCTCCCCTTATTTAAGCTTCTCTTAAAACCCTCTATTTTTAACTTAATTAGGGGTCTAGTAATTACTATATAATATTCTATAAATTTACGGTAATAACTAAAGAAACTAAGTCTAGTCTTTAAACCCCTTAGATTTATAGGGAATAATATCTTCTAAACTGCTTTAACCTTTTCCTCTGTTATATTAAGCCCTAACTATAATATATAATATCCTAGAGCTATTATACTAGGATATATAAAGTAGTACTTTATAAGTAATAGTATAACTCCACTATTCTTAAGGAGTTCTAGAACTTAGTTAAGATATTTAATATAATCTTCTAAAGTAGTAGAGAAAATTATAATATTATTAATATATACTAGGATAAATTACTATAAGTAGGGGGATAGTAGCCTCTCTATATAATATTAGAAAAAGCTAGGGGTATTAGTTAAACTTATAATAGAGACTTTTAACTACTTCTATCCCTAATAGGGGCTAATAAATATTATTTTCTACTAATCTAATAGCTAGGTACCTTACTAGAAAAACCCTTTTATAAGATTAATTAAGGAAAAAATTATAAATCCCCCTAGTACCCCTAGGATAGTATCCTATTTTAGTAGTAGATATATATCTAGGTAGAGTTTAGTATTTACTTTTTATAAGTCTATAACTACCCTTAATTTTCTATTTTTTTATACTATAAAGGCCGGAGATAAGGCGGCTAACGGAGTTCCTAAAAGGACTTTCTTAATTTAACCCTATTTAACTAGTAGATCTAGAATAAAGTCTATAGCCTTACGGTCTTATTAAGAAAGGTTATATAGGTTTTATTTTAATCCTATAATATCTAATTTATCCTTAAAGGGTATTAGTATTTTAATACTATTATTAAATTTCTCTAAGCCGCTTTAAAAGAGGGTTTAATATTTCTTAACTACTTTCTTAATATATTCCTAATATTTAGGGCTCTAATAGTCTAAGATATTAGCCTCTAGGATAGTAACTTTATCTAGAAAGTTAATAATATATAATAAATCCGGTTCCTCTCTAAATTTACTAGTATAAACGTTTATAAAGTAGAAGTCTACTTTAGTTAACTTAGCTAATTCCTATAGAATAGCTAGTCTTCCTAGTAATTACCCCTAGTAGATCTTAATAGAATAATTCCTAAAGTTAGCTACTAAATAAGCTTATAAATTATTACTAACTACTACTTAAACTCTAGAAGTAAATATCCCTAACTATAAGTTAACTATTAGTAATAGTTTAAATAAATAGGAGTAATTTAGCGCTAGCGGGTAATATATAATTAGGATATTTTATCCTATTCCTAGATCTAGTATAGTTAGTAAGGCGGTATAGATATTTACCTTTTTATATTTTAGTATCCTTAATATTCTTAACTTAATTAGTAATACTAGTATTACTAGAGGTTCCTAAATATCCGCTTAGATTTTTAGGATATAATCTACCTTTAAGGTAACTCTAATTAGAATAGGGGTATTATTAATTATAATAAGATCCTAGTATTTACCCTATTAAATATTAATTATACTTAGTTTTATAATATCTATTCTAATAATTATGTTATAAGGGAGTCTTAAAACTATATAAATTTCCCTAGATTTTTAACTAGTTCCTTATTTAAGTTATATATCCTAATATCTACTCTAATATAATCTTATAATAATAACTCTCTAGTACTAACTCCCTTATATTAAAGCCTTTTTCCTCTAGTTATAAAGTAGACCTTATAAGCGTTAAAAAAGGCTAGGTAGTAATTATTAGAAATAAGTAATACTAGAGATCTAGTATTAAAGTAAAACTTAAAGATTCTACTATCCTTACTAATATATTAGTATATTATACTAGAGAATTTCTTAAAGTCTATACTAGCTCCTATCTATATATCTATAAAATTAAAAGTATTAGGTTTAGCTCCTTTTAAAGATAAGCTAGTAACTTTATTATTAAGATAGAATAAGTCTAAGGATATTTTAGTAGTAATGTTTAAGCTATTAATAGAGTTATTATCCTTAGGTAGGCCCCGACTACTAGTTAGGAGCCCTAAGAGGCTTCCCCTTATAGATCATCCTCTATAAGGATCTCTAAGGCTATATAGGTCTCTAGATTATATAGATTAAGACTATTATTATTATTATTATTATTATTATTATTATTATTATTATTATTATTACTATTCCCTAAGTTAATATCTATTTTATCCTCTAGTTTAACCTTTAAGGCCCTTTTCTTTTTATTACTATAGTTACTATCTTAATAATCTCTACTATAATACTAGTAAGGATAAGGTAGGGACCTCTTAGGTTATTAGTTATTAGTATTTATCTTTTCTAAGGGGCGCCTTTTTATTTCTACCGGCTTAGGGTTAGACTAGATAATCCTCTTAGCTACTAGATTACTAAATAATTACTAGACTCTAGCTAGGGATAGTACTTAAAATACTTAAGTTATTATAAGTTTCTAGCGGGGTTTATTTATATTATAAATATACTTTACTACCGCCTTATTATTCTAGACTCGTCTATTAAAATTTTCTATAGTATCTCTCTCTTCCTATATTAGGGTTATAAGTACTAGGTTTAGCTTAAGGCCTTATTATAAATACCTAATAATTATATCCTTATTAGTTATACCTACGTCGTATAAATAGTTAATCTTTTAAGTTAGGTATTAGCTAAGGGTAGTTAAGGGTTAGTTAAAGTAAAACTTTATCTTCTTAGCCTCCTTTATTAATTTAAATTAATTAGGTTAATATTCCTAGATAGCTAGATTATAGTTTATTTCTTAGTAGACCCTTATAGAAAGGCTATTATACTATTCTAGAATATCCCCTTCTAGGTATATTAAGAGTACCCTAAGGACTAGACTACTACCTTCTAGTTCTACTATATATTAGAAGTAGTAAGTAAAGAAGGTAGTAGAGTATTTCTTAAAATTAAATATTATAATTTCCTAGGGTTAAAGGTTTTACTCCTTATACTCCTTTAATTAAGGTAGATATTTATTAAAGTCTTTATATTAATAATAATCTAGTTAGAACTCTTATAAAAAGTTATAAGGAGGGTTCTAATATCTATATTCCTAGGGTCTATAATTATAATAGCCTAATATTAACTCTAAATAATAGTTTTCCTAGGGTATAAACCTAGGTTTTAGACCTAGGTTCTAGTTTTAATTATAATAAAGTTCAACTTCCTATTAGGTAACTTTTATACATAATTATACTAACTTATTTTACTCTATTAAAGGATATTATAGCTTAGGTTCTTATTAATAGTAATCTTATTAAAACTAGTTAGGCTAGAATACTCTAGGCTAATCCTCTATAAAAGGTTATTAAAGAATAAAAGTCTCCGGTTAGGTATCCTAATATAGTAGAGGAATAAAAATCTCTAGCTAGGTATCTTAATATAGTAGTACTAGGGTATTTTACCCCTATAGACTAGCTATAATTAGTTTAAAGCTAGGAGTAAGTAGGGACCTATTATATTATACTCTTATTAGGTCTTCTTTAACTTCTTAATTAAAAGGGTCCTTTTATTCTTAATAGATTCTATCTAATATTAAATACTAAAATCTCTTAGCTTATAACCCTCTTCCTAGAGGGCGAGCTAGTTTACGCTATATTAATAATAGGTAATAGCTAGTAGTAACCTCTTTAATTACTTATTAAAAAAGATTAAGATTACCTAGCTTACTAGGCCTATTATATAATTTATTTAGCTACTCCTAGAATATTTCTTTATCTTCTTTACTATAATAGAATATCTGTAATTTAGGACCCTGAGCTTATCGTACCTTATTAGTTAGTTAATAAGTGCCCTAATTACCCCTCTAGGCCTAGCGCGAATATTAAAACTCTAATATTTCTTCGCATTCTACCCACGTATATACCTACCCTTTATAATATTTTCTACTTAAATGAAGTTATATAGCTTATTTCAGCCTACTTAATACCTTAAAAATAACGAAAATCAGTGTAGTAGTTTAAAAGATATATTAGAATAAGTGGATTTACCTACTAAATTCTATACGCCAACGGCTAGAATATAGATTATAAATAATAAAAATCCTAATATTATTTATAAATTACCTATTCTACTACGTCACCTATTAATATATCTACTATTAGTCTAAATAGGGGGATATATCCGTCTTATTACTAGGTAGGTAACGCTGTTAGCATGATTTATATCAGTACATTACTGCATTAGCTAATACTATTATAATTATAGGCTAAAAACCCTACTATTCACGTCACCTACTAACGTGTCTAATATCTACCTACTAATATATCTAATATCGGCCCGAATAGGGGGAAATATCCGTCTCATTACCAGGTATAGAACGCTATTAGCATAATCTAAATCGGTGCATTGCTACATTAGCTAATGTATTTACAGGCTAAAAACCCTACTATTCACCTCCCCTACTAACGTGTCTAATATCGGCCTGAATAGGGGGAAATATCCATCTCATTATCAGGTAGGTAACGCTATTAGAATAATCTATATCAGTACATTACTACATTAGCTAATGCTATTATAATTATAGGCTAAAAACCCTACTATTTACGTCACCTACTAACGTGTCTAATATCTACCTACTAATATATCTGATATCAGCCCGAATAGGGGGAAATATCCGTCTCATTACCAGGTATAGAACGCTGTCAGTATAATCTAAATCAGTGTATTACTGTATTAGCTAATATATTTATAGGCTAAAAACCCTACTAACGTGTCTAATATCGGCCTGAATAGGGGGAAATATCTATCTTATTATTAGGTAGGTAACGCTATTAGAATAATCTATATTAGTATATTACTATATTAGCTAATGCTATTATATTTATAGGCTAAAAACCCTACTATTTACGTTACCTACTAACGTATCTAATATCCACCTACTAACGTGTCTAATATTAGTCGGAATAGGGGGTAATATCCGTCTTATTATTAGGTAGGCAACGCTATTAGAATAATCTATATTAGTACATTAGTATATTAGCTAATACTATCACATTTATAGGCTAAAAACCCTACTATTTACGTCACCTACTAACGTGTCTAATATCAGTCTAAATAGGGGGAAATCGTCTTACTACTAGGTATAGAACGCTATTAGAATGGGTGTATATATATAATTTAGCTAATGCTATTATATATATAGGCCGCCTACCTACCTACCTACTAACGTGTCTAATATGCTCCCTACTATCCACCTCACCTACTAACATGTCTAATATTAGTCTGAATAGGGGGAAATATCCGTCTCATTACCAGGTATATAACGCTATTAGAATAATCTATATTAGTCGATTGGTATATATATATAATATAGCTAATACTATCGTATTTATAGGCCACCTACCTACCTACCTACCTACCTACCTACCAACGTGTCTAATACACTTCCTACTATCTACCCTACCTACTAACGTGTCTAATATCGGTCTAAATAGGGGGAAATACCCGTATTATTAATAGCCTACTATATCTAATATACTCCCTACTATTTACCCTACCTACTAACGTGTCTGATATGCTCCCCGCTATTCACGTTACCTACTAAACGCCAGGTAGTAGGGGTGATTTTCCGACGTAAAAATCTTGAATTTTTACAGGCATTTTCTAGTTTTTAATAATAGAGTATAAGTAGCTAAGAAGTTATTACTTAGCTTCTACCTAGATAGACTTCTTCTTAGATTCTAATAAGAGTTATTAGACGGCCTAAGTAGCCCTAATATTAATATTATTAATTAATTCTTAAAGGAATAGGGCTTTATATCCTAGGGTCCTCTTAATTAATTATCTTATAATTACTAGTACTATAATATAGTCTTATTAATATACCGTTTTTAAATACCCTATATTACCTAAATTCTTCCGGATTCCTATAGCTTCCTTAAACTACCTAGAAATATATTCCGCCGTACCTAGATAAGGTATAACTCTTTTCCTAGCTACTACTAAGGATTTACCCTAGGCTACCTCTATAGATTTAGGTAGGTTAATAGGATTATTAAGACCTAAATTATTCCTCCCTAATTTAATTTAGTTAGCTATCCTTACTAGGGTTATTCTAGAATCCGGGGTTAGGGTTATTCTAGAATCTAGGGTTCTAGTAGATAGAGGGGCCCTTAATAAATACTAGGTAGTCTTAATACCTTACTTAAAATCCTATAGAGTAGCTAGAAATATCTCTAGCTCTAGTCTAGACTACTAGGATTCCGGCTAGGCCGATCTTTTAAGATCCGCTACTACTCTTAAGCCGTACTAAGCTAGTCTAAGACTATTCTAAGTAAGATACTTAATAAGGTACTAATTAGGGTAGTTAACTAGGTATACTTATTTAGGTTCTATAAAGAGGAAATTATATAGGTAGAAGGTAAGAATAAGAGTATTATAATTAGCTATAATAATAGATTAAGCTAGGTTAGATAATATAGAGGGCTTTCTAGCTCTAGTACTAATTTTAGACGAAGGGTAGGGAATAGAATACTAAAGGGAAAGGAGATAAATAGAATTATTAAGGCTAATAAATAGAAATCTTTTAATAGGGTAATAGGATAGAATAGAGTAGAAGTAACTTTTATACCCTGTAATCCCCTTAAGAATAGTTAATTACTAATAAATAGACCCGATCTAAATAGATAACTTAGTATATTTATTTAGGATCTTCTAGTATTACTACTAGATATTAAGTTACTAGCTAGGGCCTATATAAATAAGTAGGTTATAAAGGCTTATATTCCTATATCCTTAGACCTAAGGCTAAATATAACTATCTAGGTGGGTTATACTTACCTAATATGCTATAGCTATAATAAATATTCTTATCTACTCCTAGGATAAAAAGTCTTATATTAAAGTTATAAAGGTAGTATTATAATATCTTTATAAATTTAAACTTTATATTAGCCTAAAGAAATATAAATTTATAATAATAAAAGTAGAATTCCTTAGTTTTATTATTAGTTATAATAATATATATATAGATTTATATAAAGTAGATATTATAATAGAATAGCTAAAATCTAGGAGTATTAAGGATATTTAGATCTTTTTAAGGTTTACTAATTTCTATAATTATTTTATTAAGTACTATTCCTTTATAACCGCGGCGTTAATAGATTATTTAAAAAATTATTATCTATATATTAAAAATAAAAAGTTAATATTAAGTAATATTATAAGAGTAATATTTAAGTAATTAAAGTAACTTTTTTAAGAGGTATTATTACTTATATATTTTAACTTTATAAGAGAAATCTAATTAGAGATTAATACTTTAATTCTAGCTATTATAACTATTTTATTATAAAAGTTCCTAATTAGTATTAAAGGGGTAGAAGTAGAATAGTATCTTATTACATTCTACTCTTATAAGTTATATTTAGTAGAAACTAGATATAAGACTTATAATTAAGAATTACTTATAATAATTAAGGTATTCTAGGTATAAAGGTACTTCTTAGAAGGTAGTATATACTTAATTATAATAATAATTAATTATAATAACTTAAGGTATTTCTAGATAATATTATTATTAATAAGGAGATAATTATATTAAGTAATAAAGCTTATAATATATGACTTTAAAATATATTATTATATAAGTATTAAGAACCTAATTAATATCTTATTAAAGTAACGAAATTATATATTAATAATAAATAAAGAAGATACTTATTTATTAATAATATAAAATAAATTAAAGAATATTAAGTATATTCCTTTTAATAAGTATTATATATATAATATTTATAAAGGTTTATAAGATAATAAGGCCTATAATTATAAATAATATAAAAGGTTGGAGATAGAGCTTAAAAAACCTTATACCCTAAAAATAGGAGAGAGTAATATACTCTTAAGGATATAAAGTAATATAAGTAATAGCTTAAATCCTATTATAAGATAGTTTAATATTAATTAAATAGTACTTAAAAGGTATATTATAACTATATTAATAATAGAGCGCGTATAAAATAAATATAATAACTTAATATTAAAGATACTCTAATATCTTTAAGAGGGAGATAAGGATATTTATAATAAGAAATAATTATTAAAGTCTTAGGATTATAAAAAGGCTATTAATATATCTTTATTAATAGATAAGATAGGGGTCCTTTATAAGGGTAATATAATTTTTATACCTAATAATAAAGTAATTAGATAAGAAATCTTAAAACTTTATTATAATAACTTTTATACTAGCTACTACTTATAAAAGTATATATAAAAGCTTATTAAATAGAAGTTTTATTAGAAATTAATAAGATAAGATATTTATAATTATATATAAGAATATTTAATCTATTAATTAATAAAGTTATATAAATATATTATTTATAATATATTATTATTATTATTAATACTTATAAGACCTTTTTAAGAAATTATAATAAATTTTATTATAAATCTCCCTTTAAGTAAATAAAAGGGTAGTATTTATAATATAATCTTAGTAATTATAAATTATTATATTAAGGTAACTAGGTATTTACTTATTATAAAGATAGTTAATATTATTAATATTATTAATATATTATATTATATAATCTTCTTAAAATTTAATTAATTAGAAGGTATTATTAATAATTAAAGGATAATATTTATAAGTAGCTTCTAGGTAATTATATATTATTATATTAATATAAAAAGAAAGCTTAATACTACTTTCTATCGTTAAATAGATACTTAAATAGACAGACTTTATTTAATAAAGTTTATATATAATTATATAAAGTATATTAATATTAAGTTACCTTTATATAAAGTACTTTATAACTACTTACTTAAGTTAGATATAAAGCTTTTAAAGTTATTATTAAGAGAAGTCCTATTAGTATAAAAAAGGGTTAAATTACTTTAAAAATATAAAGAAGGTTTAGAGTAATACTTATATTAAGTATAAGCTATATAATTAGAGTATATAAATAAATAATAAAAGTAAAAATAATATAATATAAATAATTATATCTTATTAAATATAAAGTATATTAAATTAATATAAGTAATTAAAAAATTATTATAATATTATTTAAGGCCTTTTAAGGTCTTTAATTATATTAATAATTAAGTATATAAGTTATAACTATTTAATACCTTTTATATATATAATATCTTTTATATCTTACTTATAAAGTTATATTAAGGTAATAATAAAAGTATTATAAAAGCTATATAAATAGAGCTTATAAAGAATAAAGATAAATAGGAAGTTAAAGCTATTCTTAATTATAAAATCTCTTATAATAAACTTTAATACTTAGTAAAGTAGAAGGGTTAATCTTATAATTATAATTAATAGCTATATAAATAGGACTTAATTAATATATTAAATATATTAGAAAGATTTAAATAGGATTACCTTAAGGTATAAAGTTTATATTATATAAAAGGGGAAATAATTTCTATTATTATTAATAAAAAAAAGATACTTAATATAATTAGACTATTAAAGGTATTATAAGAGAGGGCTATTATATTATACTAGTAGTAGTATTAAGCCTATTACTATTACTACTATTAATAATAAAAGTATCCTCTTTATTATCCTCTTCTTTATCTTTTATAATAGGAGGGAGGTATTCTTATAATATATTAATAAGGCTTTAAAAGTACTTTAAAAGGGGAGATAGAGTAATATATATATATTAATAAAGGATCTTAAGAATACCCTTTAAAGTATTTATAATATAAATAATAATAGCTAGGTTAACCTTAATAGGAGTTATAATAATAGTAGGGGTAAAGGAGGTATAATAAAGGTAATAATAATATTATTAAATAAGCCTATTAAAAGTTTATTAGAATCTAATAAATTAAAGGAGGTTAAAGTTAATATTTAAAGTAGTTATAATATTTAAAGGTTAAAGAAGGCGCGTATAAATATAATAAATATAAGTAAAGATCTCTTATTAATATTTAATATTAAGATCTTTATAATAATTATATTTAATAGAGTTAAAAGAGGCGTATATATAAGTTATACTATTAAAGGAATAAATAAAGCCTTAACTAAAAATATTAGACTTATAACTCTTTAAATTAAAATATAAGATAATATAAGAATAGACTAGGAGTAGCTTAATAGGGGAAGTTATATATTATTATAAGTAAAGGGGGTAGTAATAGTCTTCTTTTAATTAATAGTAAGGGTAAGTTTATTATTAAGGATTACTTATAAAATAATTATTAAAAGTATAAAGAGGTATAATAAGGCGTAGAGGGGGTAATAATATAAATAAAAATTAAAAAGGACTTAATATAATTAATAAAAAATAAAGATATTATAATTAAAAGAATAATATTAAAGTTATATAAAGAAGGTATACTTTAAGTACTTAATAAACCCTTAATAGTAATAACTTCCTATTTACTTTAAAATATTAAGACTTTTAACTACTTTTATAATAAATTAATAAAGGATAATAAGAAGTATAATAAGAATATATTATAATATAAAGATTATATATAAGAGTAGTATTTATAATTTTTATAATTTAATAAAATTATAAATTCCTTAAAGCTTAACTTGAAGGGCCTTATAATTAATTATATTATTATACTTTTATTAAAGGTATATTCTATTATTAAGGGAGTATCTTTTATAAATTATAACCTTTCCTACTCTTAAAGCCTAAGAGCCTAGATAAGGAGATAATTATAAAGATTAGTTAAGAATATAATACTACTATTAATATAGTATTTATAATATATAATAATATTATACTACTCCTTTACCTATAATATATAAAGGAGGGAATTCCTCTTAAAGGGAAGGGTAGTAATTAATCTTATTATTAATAAGAATAGAGAGTTCTATATATATATATATATACTATTTATAGTACTTAATAGCTATATTATTATATAGTACCCTTACAGCTTCTTATTATCTAATAGATATCCTTTTACCTAGATATCTAAGAGGCTAGGTAGCTTCTTTAAGGGGTATTTAAATAAACCTCTCTCTACCTTTTAAGGAGGTAGAGATTAGTTCTTTTATAATTATAAAGTTACTAGAGTATTAAGTCTACCTTTATAATAATACTACTTACTTATTAGTAGTTTATACTATCTATTCTAGCCCTTAGGAACTAGCCTTTAATTTAGTTCCTAATAGTTCTTATCTCTCTACCTTTAAAGGGAGATAATCTAGATTATAATAGTATAATAATATAAAAATATCTAATATTAAATAAGATAAAAATATATTAAAAGTCTAGTATAATAAAATTAATATAATACTAGAGTCTAATATAAGAGATATTAAAGTAATAAATAATATACTTAATAATAAAATTTCTAATAAAACCCTTACTAGTATAATTATATTTAATAAACTTATTACTACTATTAAAATTAAAGAAGAGTAGTTAATAAAGGAAAGAAAGCTTTAAGGTACTTAAAAAAAATAACTTAATTATAAGTAAAAGTAGATAAGGCCTTATTAAATTTATAATAAATTATTAAGAGATTATTAAATAAAATATAATAAGGGTTAAGACTAGCCCTAATAGAGGACTACCCTTTAAATTAATATATTAATATATTAATATATAAGGTATATTAGACCTTAAGGTAGGATCTATCTTTAATAGTTTTACCCTAAGTTAGTCTATTAGAGGCTAGTTAGAAGAACCTAGTAATTAATACCTTAAAAGCTACTTAAAGCCTAAGGACTTACCCTTTTATAAGGGGAAGAATATATATAAGTATAAAAAATAGTACTAAGTTATAAATATTATATTTTAATTAATATTTAATAAATTCCTAACTAAGTTTATAAAGGTTACTTAAGTTATATAATTCTTAGAAGGTAAACCTACTAGGTTATAAGATTATTATAAAAAGTTATTATTAGGGAGAGTAATTACCTAGAAGTACTTTACTTAATACTTATTAAACTTTATTAAGGACCTAATAAACTACTAGCTTTATAATATATAATTATACTTAATTATATAATAGAACTCTAACTAATTAATATAAAGTTTTAATATATATTTAAGTAGGATTAAATTATAAATCCCTCCTTTTTTAGAGGAGTATTAGTATATTAACTTCTTTATAAAGTTACGCCTAGACCTTTAAAAGGCCCTTATAAATTATCAAGACCTCCTTATAATTAAAGAAAGCCTAATTACCCTTACTACTTAATTAAAGAATAACTAGTAGTATTATAATAGAATAATAGTAGGTAATAATTATATTACTAAAAAAGAGGATTATTCTAATAAATAAAATAAAGGTTAGAAGAGGAAAGGAAGTTAAGATAAGGGTATTAATTTATAAGGGTACTATATAATAATATAGCTATTAAGTATTATAAATAGTATATATATATATATATATATATAGAACTCTCTATTCTCCTTAATAGTAAGATTAATTACTACCCTTCTCTTTAAGGGGAATTCCCTCCTCTATATATTATAGGTAAAGGGGTAGTATAATACTATTATATATTATAAATACTATATTAATAATAAATACTATATTAATAATAAATACTATATTAATAATAATATTATATTCCTAATTAATCTTTATAATTATCTTCCTATCTAAGCTCTTAGGCTTTAAGAATATAAAAGGTTATAATTTATTAAAGATATTTCCTTAATAATAGAATATACCTCTAATAAGAGTATAATAATATAATTAATTATAAGGCTCTTTAAGTTAAGTCTTAAGGAATTTATAATTCTATTAAATTATAATAATTATAAATACTACTCTTATATATAATCTTTATATTATAATATATTCCTATTATAATTCTTATTATCCTTTATTAATTTATTATAAAAGTAGTTAAAAGTCTTAATATTTTAAAGTAAATAAGAAGTTATTACTATTAAGGGTTTATTAAATACTTAAGGTATACCTTCTTTATATAACTTTAATATTATTTTTTTAATTATAATATCTTAATTTTTTTATTAATTATATTAAGTCCCTTTTAATTTTTATTTATATTATTACCCCCTCTACGCCTTATTATACCTACTTATACTCCTAATAATTACTTTATAAGTAATCCTTAATAATAAACTTACCCTTATTATTAATTAAAAGAAGACTACTATTACCCCCTTTATTTATAATAATACTTAACCTCCTTTATTACGTTATTTATAACCTATCTTTATATTATCTTATATAATATACCTCTAATATATTATATTTTAAAGTAAAAAGTTATAAGTCTAATATTATTAATTAAGACTTTATTTACCCCTTTAATAATATACTTTATATACGCGCCTCCCTTAGCTTTATTAAATATAATTATTATAAAGATCTTAATATTAAATATTAATAGGAGATTTTTACCTCTATTTATTATATTTATATATACCTTTTTTAGTCCTTAAATATTATAATTACTTTAGATACTAGCTTTAACCTCCTTTAACTTATTAAATTCTAATAAACCTTTAATAGGCTTATTTAATAATATTATTACTACCTCTATTATACCTCTTTTACCCCTACTACTATTATTACTTTTATTAGGGTAGACCCTATTATTACTAGCTAGATTATAAATACCCTTAAGGGTATTCTTAATATCCTCTATTAATATATATATATTACCCTATCTCCCCTTTAAAAGCCTTATTAAAGCCTTATTAATATAATATAAAAGCGCCTCCCTCTTATTATAAAGAATAAAGAAGAGAATAATAAAGAGGATACTTCTATTATTAATAGTAGTAATAATAATAGGCCTAATACTACTATTAATATAATATAATAACCCTCTCTTATAATACCCTTAATAGTCTAGTTATATTAAGTATCTTTTCTTTTTTTATTAATAATAATAAAAATTATTTCCCCTTTTATATAATATAAACTTTATATCTTAAAGTAATCCTACTTAAATCTTTTTAATATATTTAGTATATTAATTAAGTCCTACTTATATAATTATTAGTTATAATTATAAGATTAACCCTTTTACTTTATTAAATATTAAGGTTTATTATAAGAGATTCTATAATTAAGAATAACTTTAATTTCTTATTTATTTTTATTATTTATAAGCTCTATTTATATAATTTTTATAATACTCTTATTATTACCTTAATATAACTTTATAAGTAAGATATAAAAGATATTATATATATAAAAGATATTAAGTAATTATAATTATATACTTAATTATTAATATAATTAAAGACCTTAAAAGGCTTTAAATAATATTATAATAGTTTTTTAATTACTTATATTAATCTAATATACTTTATATTTAATAAGATATAATTATTTATATTATATTATCTTTACTTTTATTATTTATTTATATACTCTACTTATATAACTTATATTTAATATAAGTACTACTTTAAACCTTCCCTTTATTTTTAAAATAATTTAACTCTTTTTTATATTAATAGGAATTCTCTTAATAATAGCTTTAAAAGCTTTATATTTAATTTAAGTAAGTAGTTATAAAGCGCCTTATATAAAGGTAATCTAATATTAATATACTTTATATAATTATATATAAACTCTATTAAATAAAGTAACTCTATTTAATTATCTTATCTCTAGGTAGAATAATAGTATAAATATTATTTAAGTATATTATTCTATCTCTCTATTTAATTATCTATTTAAGGATAAAAAGTAATATTAAGCTTTCTTTTTATATTAATATAATAATATATAACTACTTAAAAGCTACTTATAAATACTATCCCTTAATTATTAATAATACCTTCTAGCTAATTAAATTTTAAAAAGATTTTATAATATAATAGGTTAATAATAATAATAATATTAACTATCTTTATAATAAATAAATACCTAACTACTTTAATATAATAATTTATAATTATTAAGATTATATTATAAATACTATCCTTTTATTTATTTAAAGGGAGATTTATAATAAAATTTATTATAATTTCTTAAAAAGGTCTTATAAGTATTGATAATAATAAGAGTATATTATAAATAATATATTTATATAACTTTATTAATTAATAAGTTAAATATTCTTATATATAATTATAAATATCTTATCTTATTAATTTCTAATAGAATTTCTACTTAATAAGCTCTTATATATACTTTTATAAATAGTAGCTAATATAAGGGTTATTATAATAAAGTTTTAAAATTTCTTATTTAATTACTTTATTATTAAATATAAAAATTATACTACCTTTATAAAGGACCCCTATTTTATTTATTAATAAAGATATATTAATAGCCTTTTTATAACCCTAAGATTTTAATAATTATTTTTTATTATAAATATCTTTATCTCCCTCTTAAAGATATTAAAGTATCTCTAATATTAAGTTATTATATTTATTTTATACGCGCTCTATTATTAATATAATTATAATATACCTTCTAAGTACTATTTAATTAATATTAAATTATCTTATAATAGGATTTAAGTTATTACTTATATTACTTTATATTTTTAAGAGTATATTACTCCCCTTTATTTTTAGGGTATAAAGCTTTTTAAGCTCTATCTTTAACCTTTTATATTATTTATAATTATAGGCCTTATTATCTTATAAACCTTTATAAATACTATATATATAATACTTATTAAAAGGAATATACTTAATATTCTTTAATTTATTTTATAATATTAATAAATAAGTATCTTCTTTATCTATTATTAATATATAATCTAATTACTTTAATAGGGTATTAACTAGGTTCTTAATATTTATATAATAATATATCTTAAAGTTATATATTATAAGCTTTATTACTTAATATACTTATCTCTTTATTAATAATAATATTATTTAAAAATACTTTAAGTTATTATAATTAATAATTATTATAATTAATTATAAACTACCTTTTAAGAAGTACTATTATACCTAAAATACCTTAATAATTATAAGTAGTTCTTAATTATAAGTCTTATATCTAGTTTTTATTAAATATAACTTATAAAAATAAAAAGTAATTAAATATTATTCTACCTCTATTCCTTTATTATTAATTAAGAACTTTTATAATAAAATAGTTATAATAGCTAATATTAATATATTAATCTCTAATTAGATTTCTCTTATAAGGTTTAAATATATAAGTAATAATACCTCTTAAAATAGTTACTTTAACTACTTAAATACTACTCTTATAATATTACTTAATATTAACTTCTTATTTTTAATATATAAGTAATTATTTTTTAGATAGTTTACTAATATTATAATAATAAAAGAATAATACTTAATAAAATAATAGTAGAAATTAATAAACTTTAAAAAGATTTAAATATCTTTAATACTCCTAAGTTCTAGTTATTTTATTATAATATCTACTTTATATAGATTTATATATATATTATTATAACTAATAATAAAGCTAAGGAATTCTACTTTTATTATTATAAATTTATATTTCTTTAAGTTAATATAAAGTTTAAATTTATAAAGATATTATAATACTACCTTTATAACTCTAATATAAGACTTTTTATTTTAAGAGTAGATAAGAATATTATCTAGATAAATAATATATATAATATTAAATAGTCTTATTAAAGCCTTATTAATATATACTTAAAATAAGGTAGGTATATTAATAAGTTTAAAAGGTATAATTATATATTTAAAATAGTTATACTTTATATAAAATATAATCTTTTATTTATTACCCTTTTTTATTTATAAATAATAATATATATCCTTAAAATTTAACTTAATTAAGTACTTAATATTAATTAATCTTATTAATGTTTTATTAATTAATAAAAGTAAATAGTAGTTTTTAATTATAATCTTATTAAGTACTTTATAATTAATATATAAATATAATATTTTATCCTTTTTTAATATAAAAAGAATTAATATACTTATTAAACTTATAAAATAATAAATCTATCCTTTTTTAAAGTCTACTTAAAATACTCCTTTAATATATATAACTCTTTCTCTAATAAGTTATAAAGTAGGTTAAAGGGAGGTTCTTTATTCTCATTTATATTAATTATATAATTATAATATATATAATTTAATAGCGCCTTAATATTCTTAATTAAAAAGATATCTTAAAATTCCTAAAATTTTAAAGGGAGTTTAACTTTAAATAGTAGGCTTTTATTACCTATTCTTAGGTATATTATAATAAATATAATATTATTAAGCTACTCCTTTAAGGCTTTAATAATATTAAAGTACTCCTTAATATTACTTTTCTTAATAAAGAATTACTAGTTCTATATAAGTTAATCTACTTAGGGATTTTATTCTTCTAATTATAAATATTTAAAGTAGAAGTTATAATTAAAATTTATTATTATATAAAAGGTACCCTTATAATATTATATAATACTATTAAAATTAATAAGTTTAATTTCTCTTATATAAGAACTTAATAGTAATATTAAGTTTTTAACTCTATTATATAAGGTATTATTAAAGCTTAAATCTATTTTTTAATCCTACTCCTTTATTAAGTATATATTAATATAATTAATATCTACTTTAAAGTTAATTAATATAATAAATTCTCTTTATAAGCTTTTAAACTTTATTTATATTATATAATAAATTATTATATCTACTTCTTCCCTTATATTATAATGATAGATATAATTATAATACTTAAAGGTTTTTTAAATTTAAGCCTCTCTTAATTAACTTATTACTAGATATCTTATTAATTATAATATTTATAACTATTAATTTTATACTTTAATAATCTTTAATTATATATCCCTTCTTTTAATAATTATAATATTTAATAGTAGAGAGGTTAAGCTTAAGCCTTTAAGGAAGGTATAATAATACCTTAATACTACCCTACCTTTTTTACTTTATATATAAGCTATTATCTCTTTACCCTTAGAAATTTCCTCTTCCTCTTTAAGGATATTAACTCCTAGTAGGAGTATTATCCCTTTAATCTTTATATATAAGTAGTATTATATAAGGCTCTAATTAGGTTATTAATATAATAAGAGTATCCCTTATCTCTAGGATATTAAGTTATATTATAAGTTAATTATAAAGATCTTTATATAACTTATTTAAAAGGTTATTATAAAGTATATATTTTATTAATAATTTAAGTTATCTTTTTAACCTAATAAGGTAGTTTATAAAGTTTATAGTCTTTTAATATTCCTTTTACTTAACTTCTAAGTAGTATTTATTAATTATTAGATATTAATTTTAAAGATCTTTTATTTAATTTATTAAGAAATTATTAAAGTATTCCTAGAACTATTTATCCTTTAATATATCCTTTATATATTTATATTATATAGCCTTAAGGTTTAAGGTTATATATTATAATATATATTAGATTTTTATAAAATTATTAAAAAAATAGGTTATACTTATTTTAATTATATTATTAAATTATTTTTAATATTCTTATACTAACTTTTTATTATATATATATAAGTCTTATAACTTAAGAATATAAGTTTTATATTAAGGATACTTTAATTCTAATTCTTTTATTAATAATAGGTAATATTAATAACCTATTTAAGTATTATAATTAATATATAACTCCTACTCTAACTCTTATAAATATTATTATAAATCTTATATTTATTACCTTTTAAAGACTTCTTCTTTAAGTTCTTATATCCTTTATAATAGTACTTCTTAGGTTTTAAATAGTAGGGACTAGGTTTATACGCCTAGTAGCTACCCCTAGATAGTTAATTATAATTATAATATATTTATTATTAATTTATTAATTAATTCTTAAGACTTACTTTCTTTATAAGCTTAGTCTTTTATATTTAAGTAGATTATTTATATTAATTAATTAACCTTTTTACTTTATACTTATAATAACCCTTCTCTACTTATCTTATTAATAGTTAGGCTACTACCCTTAAATAAAGTAGAGTAATTAGAATATAAGGGTATTATATAATAATATAGCTATTAAGCACTATGAATAGTATATATATATATATATAAAACTCTCTATTCTCCTTAATAGTAAGACTAATTACTACCCTTCCCTTTAAGGGGAATTCCCTCCTTTATATATTATAAGTAAAGGGGTAGCGTAGTACTACTATATACTATAGACGCCACGTCGATAGTAGTACTATATTCCTAACTAGTCCTTATATAATCCTTTTATAAAAGTAGGAAGTATTTAACCTATTAGTAGTTATAATAAGTTACTAGATACTAAGGAAGGGTTAATATATTTCAATTATAAAAAGAAGGGGTATTATAATAAAGACTATTATAGGCCTAAGATACCTAGGAACTTAAATATAATACCTATTAATACTATTAGAAAAGGGACTACTAAATTAAAAAAAAGGAAGCGCGCCTCTATTTAAACCTTAATACTAAGGTACTTACTTATTAAAAGGGGTTTATTATTAATTTATAATATTAATATTAATAGTTTTATTAATATATAAGGTATATAAGACTATATAAACTTCTTAATAGATATAGGAGTAGAGATTAATATTATCTCTTAAAGCTTTATTAAGTAATATAACTTAAAACCCCTAGAAGGCTATTAGCTACTAATTCTCAAATAGATAAATAGTTAGTTAGTCTATTATTATAATATATACTAAGTAGAGTACTACCTTATTAATAGCTAGGGATAGCTAGGTTAATATACTAGCGTATTTTATATAATTAAGAAGAAAGGGTTACCTATTATTCTTAATATACCTACCTAATTAGAAGCTAGGGTATAAGTAGATTTAAGTAGTTAAAAGTAGTAATTTTTATTAGACTCTATTAGTATATCTATCTTAAAGTTATAAGTATTTATAAATACCTTTAAAGGTAAATTAGTAATTTATACTATTATTTATATTAAGTTATTTTAAGTAGAAACTTAAAGCTCTAATAATAAAGTATTAAAGTTACTTAAAAGTCTTTATAACTTTTTAGATATCTTTTTAAATAAAGAGGTAGGATAACTACCCCTATTTACGCCTAGGGATTATACTATTAATATAAATAGTTATAAGCCTCCTTATAAGCCTATTTATAATTTATTATAAAGGGAGTTAGGAACTCTATATATCTAGCTAAGTAATACTAAGTTAAAGCGTTAGATATAAGAGTCTACTAGCCCTACTAAGGCTCCTATTTTATTTATACTAAAAAAGGATAGTAGCTTATATTTATATATTAACTATTATAAGTTAAATAAGGTAATAGTAAATAATTATTATCCTCTCCCTTTAATTAGTTAAATATTTAATTACTTATAAGGTATAAAGATATTTATTAAGTTAAACTTTAAAGATACTTATTATAAGATTTATATTTATAAGGATAATAAGTAGAAGATAGTATTTTATACGCGGTATAACTATTTTAAATATATAATTATACTATTTAAGTTAGTAAATACCCTAGCTATATTTTAAGCCTATATTAATAGAGCTTTAATAGGCCTAGTAGATATTATTTATATAATATACCTTAATAATATTTTAATTTATTTAAAAGATATCTTAAATTATAAGTAATATATCTACTAGGTATTTAAGTAGTTATTAAAAAATTAACTCTATATAAATTAAAAGAAATATAAATTCTATATTAATTTAATAAAATTCCTTAGGTTTATTATAAGTATTAATAGTATATTAATAGATAGTTATAAGGTATTTACTATTTAAAACTTATTAATACTAATTATATATTAGGAAGTCTAAGTACTTTTAGGATTTATAAACTTCTATTAATATTTTATATACTACTATTTATAAATAGTATTCCCCTTAACTAGCCTTTTAAAAGGTAGTAAGGATAGGAAAAAGTTAAGACTATTTATATAAAGTATTAGTAAGGAGAAGGTATTTTATAATTTATATTATACCTTTATAATTATACCTATCTTAATATATTTTAATCCTAATAAGAAAATTCAGATTAAAATAGATATATTTAATTTTATTATAACTACTATCTTATCTTAATAAGATAATAATAGAGCTTAATATTTAGTAGCTTTCTAGTCTTATAAATTAATACCTATTAATACTAGATATAAGATATATAATTAAGAGCTATTAATAATTATTAAAGCCTTTAAGTAATAGTAATATTATATAAAAGGTAGTTATTATACTATTAAAATACTTATAAACTATAATAATCTTAGGAGATTTATATAAATAAAGTAGTTAAATAATTATTAAACTTAATAGGCTATTTATTTAATTACTAGAAAATGCCTATAAAAATTCAAGATTTTTACTTAGGAAAAGTATACTTAAAAGTATAATTCTTTTATTTATTAGTAAGTAATAATAGTTATAAGGTAAATTTAAGTCTAAATATAATAGATACTTATATAAACTTTTATAGATACTAAGACCCCCCTTAAGTATTATAGGAGATATAGGGTAAATATTACTAAAAATATTAATTTTAGATTAAAGGGAGTATTTATAATAGTTACCTAGTACTAGAGTATTAATAAATAGTTATTAGGCCTACTTATATTATAACTCTATTATAATATTACTATTTAGGGCTAATAGGGTATAACTAAGTATACTATTAGTATACTATTATTAGATGACTTATTATATTAATTATTATTAGGAAAAGATATTATTATTATTAAGATAGAAGCATTAAAAGACTAATACTATCTACTAAGTACCTAATTAATTATAAGATATTTAGTATAATAAAATTCTATTCTACTAATAACTTCTATACTACTAGACTATTTAATATAATTCTTAAATTATTATATCCCTTATATTATAATATATCTTTTATACTATTATAATAACTATTAATAGTCCTACTAGATTTATTATATTAATATAGAGGAATCTATTAGATATAAGAGTTATTATAACCTAGTATTAATCTAGCCCTCTAAAGTTTAACTAGTAGTATTTAATAAACTAAATAGTAGAATAGCTTATTTTTATTATTAGAAAGTCTAATATTATAATTTAATATAAAGATATAACTATATAATTAAGTATATTATTAAGCTATTTTTATACTTCTAATATTATAATTAATATTCTTATAAGCTACTAAGTAGCTATTAATAGGATCTAGGCGTTAATAATAAATTATAACTAATATATTAGGGGTAGTCTACCTATTATTTAATAGTACCTACTTATATATAATATTTCTTATTATTTAGCTAGATATATATTTAGGAGTTTTAAGCCTAATAATATAGAGGTTTCCCTATCTTATTACCTATAATAGAGTTATATATAACTAATTATAGCTAAAAGTAGGCCTAATTTATAAGTTAATATTTATATACTTTATTAATTAGCCTTATAATTTATTAATAGTTATAATAAATACTAATTAAATAGGGTACTACTTATAAATAAAGGGGGTAAGAATCTACCTATTATTTTCTTTAGACTATAATAGTATCTTAAATAGTATTACCTTCTTACTATTATAAGTACTACTTATAATCTCCCCCTTAAAGATATACTTATTATACCTTATTACCTATAGTTAGGTCCTATTATATAGATATAGTAGATTAAGGTTTCTTAGTAGTATAACTAGTACGCCTAGCTTAATATATAGCTTATAAGATAGTAGGGAGGGTTTATAAAACCTATAAAAGTACTTAGGGGGGAAGAGTTTATTATCTTCTTTTAATATAATATAATTAATACTCTAGTATATTATTATATTACTAGGGATACGCGATATTATTTTAGTATTAATACTAGTAATATCTTTATTAGTAATAGTAAGAATAGCCTATTCTAATAGATAATCCCTTTAAGAGATATTTATCTTAATATTAATATAGATATTTTTAACTAAATTATTAATAATATTTCTAGGGGTATAACTATATTTCTAATATAATATATCTTTATTAGTAGTAGGGCTTTTCTAGATATTAATACTATTATTAATAGTAAGGAGATTACTTATAAATAGTCCTATTTTATAATATATAGTACCTTACAGGAAGCCTCCTACTTTTGAATAAGGTGTTAACAATTTGCTAACAAGTTAAAATATTTCTAAAATACAGGTAATTAACTGTTAGCGCTGTATTAACATTTTTTTTATTTTAATCTTTTTTTGAAACTTTATCAACAATTTGGTAATAACATGTTAACAAGGTTTTCGTATTATCACCTTATTTATAAGTATACGTGTTCCTCCAAGGTATCTATTAGGTTAGGATTATTAAGTTATTTATTAATAATAAGATTTAAATATATAACCTTATTCTAGAAATAGGCCTTTTAAAGATATACCTTAATAACCTAGCTACTAGATCCTCCTAGAATAATTAGGAGTATTTATTAGAAGTCCCTATAAAAGTAGACTACCTTACCCCTAAAATAAGCCTAGTTATTATTATAAATATCTTAAAGGCTATAACTAATAGCCTCTATATTATATTAACTCTATATAAGGGACTTATCTTAAAAGATAATATAAGCTTACTTAATTAGCTTAGTAAGATTAGTCCCCTTCTTAATCTTATATAAAGAGGTAGTATTAGAGTCTAGGGGTATTTTAAACTATAAGTAAGTAGTTTAACCTCCCTATAATAGTATTAATATAATACTAGAAGATACTATTATTAGAGTAACCTTTTACTAGGAATATAGCCTTTTTATAATAGTATTTTAAACTATTATCTTACTAGTCCCCCTAATACTATTAAGGAAGAATAGTATACCTAGAGTATTAAATTTATTATTAGTACTAGCGTTAATAGTAGTAATAATTTAATTAATAGTATAATATTAATTAGTATTTAGCCTATTTTATAAGACCTTAGCCTTATTAGGGGTAATTTAGTAAGATATTTCTTCCTATAAAAGTCTATTTAGAATATTATTATTATTATTAAATAGGATAGTTAGAATAGGTAGGCTATATTAGGTTAGATCCTTAGTATATTTAGGGGTTAATTAATACTCTAATTAGCCGTTAATTAGGTAAAGGGCGTATTATTCTATAAATAACTATTACTTATAATAATTATATAGTATTTAAAGTATTAAAAAATCTTATTATAGGAGGTATAAGTAGTTATTTAAGATATACTCCTTATACTTATTCTATAATATAAGGGCGTTAGTAGGTTAGAGTTTAACTAATATTAATATAAAAAGATTATATAACTTATAACCTCCCTAAAAATCCTTTCCCTTATTAAGGATTTTATTAATATATCTATTATTTTTAGTTAACCTAAGCTTTATATAGGCCTCCTTCTATCCTATTAGCTAGCTATCTACTATCTAGAGGTTATTAAATAATATAGCCCCTTAATATAATAGAGGAGTAGTTAGTAATAGTAGAGATCTTTAGTTTTAAGACTAATAAAATTAATATACCTAAGAGTCTCCCCCCTTTTATATTTTTTTTAATATTTTTTTATTTTATTTTATATAAAGACCTTAGGAAAATCCGTGTATAGATAGTTAAGTAGATCCCTTATAATAGCTAGATATTTCCTATTCTATTTTATAAAAGGTAATAGCTAACTATTATTATAAGCTTCCTTAGTAAGATAGTTTATATTAAAAAACTCTATTAATATAGTCTTATAAAGCTTATTATTATCTATTAGCTTTTATTTAATGGCTTTATTAATAGCCTAGTTATTAGCTAGCTTAAAAAGAGTATATTATTAATCTAGGAGGTAGATTTATAAATACTTTGTATAAGGCTTTATAATATTTATATTAAATAAGAGTATCTTCTAGATAGCTTTAATAGACTTAATCTAGTAAGTAGACTATTACTTTATAATCTTATCTATTAACTCCTCTTACTATTACGGCTAGTTATTAGGAGTAGGGTTATTATTATTACGCGTATAATTCCTAATAAGGGAGATATTAGCCTAATTAGGTCCCTTATAAATATATTTATATAGATAGAAAATAAACTTAATAGAGTTATAAATCTTAATATTAATATAAGTACTATATTTCTTTAATAGGTATAAGTTATAAGGGATAACCTACCTATTATTAATAGAGGAATTAGGTTTAAGGGGGCTAATTAGATACTTATAAAGAGGATAACTTTTATTAAGTATAAAAGATATCTCTTAGTAAAAATCCTTTAAAAAAGCCTTATTATAATAATTCTTCTCCTAACTAAAATATCTATTACTAGGAACGCTAGTATAGTAATTATAAACTATATATTATAAGACTAACTTATATAATATATTATTATCCTATTAAGGGGGGATAAATACTTAAATAATACTATTAATATTATTAACTATCTAGATCTAATCCTCTTCTTATATAATAAGGAGAATATAAGTATATAAGAGACCTTACTTTTAAAACTTAATAATATAATAGTAGCCTATATAAACCCTAAGGATATATTACTTAAGGAGGTCTTTTATTAGCTCCTAGAGCTTCTAATTAAAGATATAGGTAATTAGGTTATAATAGTACTCTAATATTTAGCTAGATTCTAGTAAGCTCTAAATATTAGGCTACTTAAGATTATATATAAAGGTAATAAAAAATTTAGATTTACCCCTTTTTTAGATTATTATTATAGTATTTTATATTCTTACTTTTATAATATATTATAAGGACTAGTTAGGAATATAGTACTACTATTAACGTGGCGTTTATAGTACGTAGTAGTACTACGCTACCCCTTTACTTATAATATATAAAGGAGGGAATTCCCCTTAAAGGGAAGGGTAGTAATTAGTCTTACTATTAAGGAGAATAGAGACTTCTATATATATATATATACTATTTATAATACTTAATAGCTATATTATTATATAATACCCTTATATTCTAATTACTCTACCCTATTTAAGGGTAGTAGCCTAACTATTAATAAGATAAGTAGAGAAGGGTTATTATAAGTATAAGGTAAAAAGGTTAGTTAACTAGTATAAATAACCTACTTAAATATAAAGGATTAAGCTTATAAAGAAGGTAAGTCTTAAGAATTTATTAATAAATTAATAATAGATATATTATAATTATAATTAACTATCTAGGGGTAGCTACTAGGCGTATAAACCTAGTCCCTACTATTTAAAACCTAAGAAGTACTATTATAAAGGATATAAGAACTTAAAGAAGAAGTCTTTAAGAGGTAGTAGATATAAGATTTATAATAATATTTATAAGAGTTAGAGTAAAAAATATATATTAATAATACTACTTAAGTAGGTTATTAATATTACCTATTATTAATAAAAGAATTAGAATTAAAGTATCTTTAATATAAAACTTATATTCTTAAGTTATAAGACCTATATATATATAATAGGAAGTTAATATAAGAATATTAAGAATAATTTGATAATATAATTAAAATAATTAAAATAAGTATAACTTATTTTTTAATAATTTTATAAAAATCTAATATATATTATAATATATAACCTTAGACCTTAAAGCTATATAATATAAGTATATAAAGGATATATTAAAGGATAAATAGTCCTAGGAATACTTTAATAATTTCTTAATAAATTAAATAAAAGATCCTTAAAATTAATATCTAATAATTAGTAAGTATTACTTAAAAGTCAAGTAAAAGAAATATTAAAAGATTATAAACTTTATAAATTACCTTATTAGGTTAAAAAGATAATTTAA